>Ga0193951_1000139_pt1 | contig 33020 bp, 33 predicted proteins | sample BB_2_MG_FD_140370 | JGI IMG/M metagenome (GOLD analysis project Ga0193951, IMG submission 140370) | Microbial mat bacterial communities from the Broadkill River, Lewes, Delaware, United States - BB_2_MG | ecosystem: Environmental > Aquatic > Freshwater > River > Microbial mats | place: USA...
TAAATATGTACCATCTAAAGAAATACCTGCAAATTTAGCATTTGCTTGTAAAATATATAAATCTGCACTATCTACTACTGATTCTATTCCATCTGCAAAAGCTGTACCACTAACTTTAGCATCTCCACCAGAAAGATTAGTGTTATTCATAAATCCAGCAACAACAGTTACAGGTCCTAATGTAGTAACAGCAGCAATACCAGTACCTTCTTGAGTTCCAGCAATAGTATCATAAACAACAGTTTGAGGTGTATTTAAACCTTGTTGTCCTAAGATGATTGAAGTATTTTGGAAACCAGTATATGTAAAGTTAGAATATACTGAATAGAATCCACCATTCATATAATTAACACCAGCACCATCACTAGTTTCTTCTCTACTTGCTACAGCACCAACAAATGTATAAGAAATATCATCAGTAATTTTAGATACTAATCCTACTGCAATTTTATGATTATTATGTGTTCCATCATTTGAACCAGTTGATTCATCTCTAGTTCTATCATCATATCTAAAAGTTGCATAACCTAAGATTGATGTATTTTTGATTGCGTCTTCTAATGCACCTGCATTAGCGTTAGTTAATCCTGCAACTGCAACAGCAGCTACTAAACTCATTTTTGCGATTTTTTTCATTTGTTCTCCTAAAATTTCGAAATCTTTTTTTTCAGTGTGACGGAGCGCGCGAACTCATTTAAAACTTTGCATTTTAAACCTTTTCCGACATACCGTTACGGCCATTCTACACCACTAAATTTTAAAGTTTTCTTAAATTTGGGTGTTTTGGTGTTAATTGAGTGTTAATTTAAGGTATTTTTTAATTAATTATTCATTAATGCTTTGTTAATGCTATTTTAGGATAATAAGTGTCCTATTTTAGTTTGATAGAGAGACTATACACTCTTTTAAAATAGTAGGTTTAGATATTTTGATTTTTAGATTATTTATTTTATACATTTTGTATAATAGGGCTTCTATAAAAATTATTGCTTCTTCAATAAGCTCAAATTTTTCTTTTTTCATTGTAGATTTTACTAGATTTGAAACTTCACTATAATCAATAAATATACCATTTGAATAATCGTATTCAAATGACATATCTATGATTATTTTTTGTTTTTTAATTCTTTCAAAATCAAGTATACCAATAATACATTTGAACGTTAATTCTTCTATATGTACGGTCATAAAACTAGATAACTCTTTTTTCTTCACCTTTTATCACTCTAATGATATTAGGTATATGTTTGTATATGATAATAAATGCAATTATGTACATAGGAACATTTGAACCTACATTTAGTCCATTGTTTAAAAAACTTGCACTAATAACAACTGCTAATAAACCAATAAGTGAAGAGATAGAAGATATTTTTAGAAGTTTTGCACAAACTATCCAAACAACAGCTCCTATAATAGTAGGAATTGGAATAAGTGCAATATAAACACCAAGTCCAGTTGCAACACCTTTTCCACCTTCAAGTCCTAGATATATAGAATAGCAGTGACCAAGTACTGCCAATATTGCCATAGCCCAAAGTGTAGAGTCACTTACTCCATAAGACATTGCTACTAAAAGAATAATAGTTCCTTTTAGTGCATCAAGTATAACAGTTGCAGCTCCTAGCTTTTTTGCTAAAGATGGATTAGTCTCTTTTACTACTCTTAAAACATTTGTTGCCCCAATTGATTTACTTCCTGCACTTTTTATATCAACGCCTGCAAAAGTTTTTGCAAGAATCAATCCAAAAGGAATAGAGCCGATTAAATAAGCTGCGATGTAAAATAGTATGTTTGTATTTGTAAAAAAATCCATTTATTACCTTATTATATTTTATATAGTTAAATGAGATTATAACTAAAATTTTGTTATATTCTCATTTAATTAAAAGTTGAAGGTTTATTTTGAATTTAAAAGAAGAAATTATAAAACTTAAAGAAGAGCTAGACGTTACATTAGTCGCTCACTTCTATCAAAGAGATGAAGTATTTGAATTAGCAGATATTACTGGTGACTCATTAGAACTCGCTAAAAAAGCAAAATTAACTGATTCTGAGTTTATTGTTTTTTGTGGTGTTGGTTTTATGGGTGAAAGTGTAAAAGTAATGAGTCCTGAAAAAAGAGTTCTTATGCCAAAAATTGCATGTTGTGCAATGGCTAGAATGATTGATGAAGGTTATTACGAACAAAATCTTAAAAAGATAAATGAAGCTGGAATAGCAAATGAAGATATTCTTCCAATAACTTATATAAATTCAAGTGCAGCTGTTAAAGCAAAAGTTGGAGAAATGGGTGGAATGGTTTGTACATCATCAAATGCTTATAAGATTATTGAAAAAGGTTTAAAATCTGGTAAAAAGATTTTCTTTGTCCCTGATAGATGCTTAGGTCAAAATTTTGCAAAATCATTAAATCTAAAATCAGCGATTGTTGGTGATGGAAGTGATTTAAAAGAGGCTGATATTATCTGTTATAACGGTTTCTGTTCAGTTCACCAACAATTTTCAGTTGAAGATATAGAGTTCTATAGAGAAAAATATCCAGATATTTTAATTGCAGTTCATCCAGAATGTGATCCAAGTGTATGTGATGCGGCTGATTTTGTAGGTTCAACTTCTCAATTAATTACTTATATAAAAGAATTACCAGTTGATCAAAAAGTTGCAGTTGGAACAGAGTTTAATATGGTAAATAGATTAAGAACTAAAAATACATATATATTAAGTTCTACAAAACCTGAATGTCCAACTATGAATGAAACAACACTTCAAGATGTTTATAATACTTTAAAATCTATAAAAGATAATACAATTACAAAAGAGACAGAAATATTCGTATCAGAAGATACAGCAAAATGGGCTAGAGTTGCACTAGAAAGGATGTTTGAAGTATGATTAATATTAAGAAGTTTGTTAAAAACGCTATTATTGAAGATAATGGTAGAGGAGATTTATTCTTCGATGTTGCTCCAAAAGGAAGATTTACTGCTAGAGTTATTTGTAAATCAGAAGGAATTCTTGCGGGTATTCAATATGCAAAGGTATTAGCAAGAACTGAAAAATTTGACTGTAAATTTTTGAAAAATGATGGAGATGAGATAAAAGAAGGAGATGTTATTGCAGAACTTGAAGGTAAAGCTTCTATTCTTCTTTCATCAGAGAGAACATTTTTAAATATGCTTCAACATGCATCTGGAATTGCAACAATGGCAAATAAATATGCAAAATTAATAGAAGGGACAGGTGTTGTTTTACTTGATACTAGAAAAACAAGACCACAACTTAGAGATTTTGAAAAATATGCTTCTAGAGTAGGTGGGGCTATAAATCATAGACTTGGACTTGATGATTGTTTAATGTTAAAAGATACTCACTTAAGAACAATAGAAAACCTTGAAGAGTTTATAAAAAAAGCAAGAAAAAGAATATCTTGGGTAACAAAAATTGAGATAGAGTGTGAAACTTTTGATCAAGTAAAAGAAGCTATGCATGCTGGTGGAGATATTATCATGTGTGATAATATGACACCTGAACAAATAAAAAATGTAGTTAAATTTAGAGATGAAGAGTATCCACATATTTTATTGGAAGCTAGTGGAAATATTGACCTTGACACAATAAGAGGTTATGCCCAAACTGGTGTTGATGCTATTAGTAGTGGTAGTATTATTCATCAGGCAACTTGGCTTGATTTTTCAATGAAGTTTGATTAGCAGTAAAAAAAGTGGTTAACTTTTTGTTAGTGTTAATTAACTAAAATATTATAATTATTTGATGAAAGGAGAGGGATGGAAAAGGATTTTATAGTTAGTAATAAAGTTGATATGAATGAACATCGTAAAGCTTTAGAACTAATTGAAAAAAGTAGATACATTCTTATTATAGCTCATGTAAATCCTGATCCTGATTCAATAGGTTCTGCATTGGCTTTATCTAATTTATTTTATGAAAATAAGATAAAACATAAAGTATTTAATATCAGTTCTGACTTACCTCAAAACTTAGATTTTATTCCAAGATTTGAAAAAATGACTGATCAATTGCCTGCATTTTTTGATTTGGCAATTAGTGTTGATTGTGGTACATACAAAAGGTTAGGATTTGAATTAGATCCTAGTATTCCATTGATTAATTTCGATCATCATAAATCAAATGAAGGCTTTGGAACAGTAAATATTGTTGATCCACAAAAAAGTGCAACAGCTGAATTAGTTTTTGATTTTTTTAAACACAATGGTTTATATATCACAAAAAATTCTGCAACAGCTTTATACGTAGGTATATATGATGACTCACTAGCTTTTTCTTTGGGAAGATGTGATGAATTGACTTTTGAAAAAGTAAATTTTTTAGTTGAGTGTGGAGCAAGTCCTTCTTATATCGCAAATAAACTTTTAAGAAGAGATTCTTTGGCAAAATATAGAATTATTCCTAAGGTTTTAAATAGTTTAGAACTGTTTCAAGAAGGTGAAGTAGCTTCTATTTTAGCTCAAACACATTGGTTTAAAGAAACAGGAGCTCATAATAGAGATTGTGAAGATGCCCTTGATATGATTATGAGTATGGCAATTGTTAAAGTCGCTTTTTTTGTGAGAGTTGTAAATGATGTTGCAAGAGTATCAATAAGATCAAAAGGTAAAATTGATGTATCACAAGTTGCCATGAAGTTTAATGGTGGTGGTCATTTTAACGCTGCTGGTTGTACAATTGATACTTTAGATGTAGAAAAAGCAAAAAAAATAGTATTAAAGGAAATTTTTGAGATTTACAAATAATAGAGAAAACAAAGCAAAAAAACTACTAGTGTATGTACTTGTTATAGCAACTATTGCTATAGGTGCATTTGTATTTTTATCACCAACTTTTGAAAAAAATTCACCTAAAATTTCATTAGAAAATGAAATATATTGGAATTTACAAACACCATTAAAAGTTAATTTTTCAGATGATAACGAAATTAAATCGTATGAAATAATTTATAAAGATGCGCAAAACGAAATCAAGCTTGATACGAAAGTTATACAAAGTTCAAAGGGAAGTGTAGATTTAGAAATTTTAGCTCCAAAACTAGATGAAAATTATGCACCAACTCAAGCTGTATTAAAAGTAGAGGTTTTTGATACTAGTAAATGGAACTTTTTTATGGGTAATAAACTTACAAAAGATATTAAGTTAAAAATTGATAAAAAAAGACCTGTAGCAAATGTTTTAGCAAACTCATATTTGATAAATCAAGGTGGAAGTGCTTCTGTTGTTGTAGAAGTTAAAGATGAAAATTTAAAGGATGCATATATTTCATTTAATAATCAAGAGAGATTTGAACTAATACCTTTTTATAAAGAGCATTTTTATATTGCAGTTATTGCATGGCCAATTGAAATAGAAGAGTTTCAAAGGGTTAATTTAGTTGCTATTGATGAAGCTAATAATAAAACAGTTACAAAAGTTCCTTTATATATTAAAAATTTAAAAGAAAAAATTGATACTTTAAAAATTTCTGATGATTTTATTGAAAAAGTTAGTAAAAATGTACTTATTAAAAGTGGTTATGATATTCCTGTTGAAAATGAACAAGTTTTTATTAAAGTAAATAAAGATTTAAGAGCAAGAAATGTAAAAACAATTAAAGATGAAGCTAGAAATAATATGTCTAAAGAGATGTTTACTAAGTTTGATTTAAAACCTTTTGCAAAACTACCATCATCAATGACATTTGCTGGATATGGTGAAAGAAGACATTACCTTTATAAAGGTAAAAAAATAGATGAGGCTTGGCATTTAGGTGATGATTGGGCAAGTGTAAAAAAAGCAAAAATTTTCACTACAAATTCAGGAAAAGTAATTTTTAATGATTATCTGGGAATTTATGGTAATGCAATTATTATAGACCATGGATTTGGTATTTCAACATTATATGCACATACAAGTAGGTCTAATGTTGAATTAAATGAAAAAGTTAAAGCTGGACAATTAATTGCAAATACAGGTTCAAGTGGGGCAGTATTTGGAGATCATTTACACTTTGGTGTTTTAATTCAAGGAATTGAAGTAAATCCTGATGAATGGTTAAGTAAATATTGGATTAGAGAGAATATAACAAATGTTATAAATGATGCAGTGAAAGTGATAAATAGTAAATGAAACAAAGAACAATAGCAAAAAGCGTTGAAATAGTTGGAATAGGACTTCATAAAGGTGTTCCTGTTAAAATGAGGTTAGAACCTCTTGATAGTGATGCTGGAATAATTTTTTATAGAGTTGACGCTGGTGTTACAATACCCCTAAAAAGAGAATTTGTTGTTGATACAAAAATGGCAACAGTTATTGGGAAAGATAATGTTGTAATATCTACTATTGAGCATCTTTTATCTGCTGTTTATGCTTATGGAATTGATAATTTGAGGGTAGTTATAGATAATGATGAGGTTCCAGTACTTGATGGAAGTTCTTCTGGATATTGTATGTTGATTGAAGAAGCTGGAATAAAAGAGCTTGATAAAAGCAAAAAAGCTATAAAAATAAAAAAGCCAGTTGAAGTTACAACTGAAGATGGAAAAAGAGTTTGTTTAAAACCATCAAATAGAATTGTATATGATTTTAAAATAAAGTTTGATCATCCTTCAATCGGTGAACAAAGCTTTCACTTTGATTACTCAATTGCAGAATATAAAGAGAATATAAGTCGTGCAAGAACTTTTGGTTTTTTACATGAAGTACAATATTTAAGAAGTATAGGTCTAGCACAGGGTGGTTCTATGGAAAATGCTATTGTTCTTGACCAGACTAAAGTTTTAAATCCAGAAGGTTTAAGATTTGATGATGAGTTTGTAAGACATAAAATCTTAGATGCAATAGGAGATATGGCTTTACTAGAGTATACACTAGTTGGCGAGTATGATGCTATTGCTGGAAGTCATCATTTAAATCATTTATTAACAAAAAAACTTTATGAAGATGAATCAAATTATGAAATTATTGATTTGGAAGAAGCTAGTAGTGAAGCTGAAGTATTTGAAATGGCATATTCAAAAGTTGAAATATAAGGTATAAAATAATTGATAGAAATTTTAGTTATAACTATTTCTAATCCTCTTTTAATTGGGGTTTATGAAAATAAAAAATTAATAAAAGAGCATAAATTAGAAGGAAAAACTTCAGATTTACTGCCTTTATTGTTTGAACAATTATTGAAAGATTATTCAATAAAAACATTAATGTATGTGAATACACCTGGCTCTTTTATGGCTATAAAAGTAGCATATATTTTTTTAAAAACCCTAAGTATCACAAAAAATATTGAATTTAAAGCTGTTGAGGGTTTTGAATTTAATAATAATTCTCCAATAAAAGCACTTGGTAAAAAATACTTCATAAAAACTGAAAATGAAATTAAAGTGGATTTTTTAGAAAAAAACAGTATAATACGCGACTTTGAATTACCATTGAATATAGGTAAAATTAATTTTAATAAAGAAACACTGCCAATATATAATTTACCAGCTGTTTAATTAAGGAAATAGATGAGAGTTAGCGTTCCAGCAACTAGTGCAAACTTAGGACCAGGCTTTGATAGTCTTGGTCTTGCAATTGCTATGAAAAATCAAGTAATTATTAGACCATCAAAATTTCATAGCGTATCATTAAAAGGTGAAGGATCAAATAATCCAGCACTAAAAGATAACAATATGTTTATATCGATTTTTAATGATTTTTATCACAATTTATCACATAAGAAAAGACACTTTAGATTTGAATTCCAAAATGAAATACCACTTTCAAGAGGTTTAGGAAGTTCTTCTGCTGTTATTGTTTCTGCAATTGCTAGTGCTTATGCAATTGAGGGAATAAAGTTAGAAAAAGATAAATTATTAAATTTAGCACTTGCCTACGAAAATCATCCAGATAATATAACACCTGCTGTTATGGGTGGATTTAATGTAGCAATTGTTCAAGATAATGAAGTTAAATATATAAATAAAGAGATACCAAAGAGTTTGAAAGCTGTAGTTGTTATTCCAAATAGACCAATATCTACACAATTATCAAGAAAAGCATTGCCTTTTAAATATTCAAAAGAAGATGCAATTTTTAATATTTCTCATTCATCTTTGTTAACGGCTGCATTTATGAGTGAAGATTGGGAGATGTTAAAACATGCATCTTTAGACCAAATTCATCAAAAATATAGAATGAAACAAATGCCAGAACTTTTTGATGTGCAAAAAACTGCACTAAAAGAAGGTGCTTTAATGAGTACATTATCTGGTTCAGGTTCTACACTTTTTTCAATTGCATACAATGAAGAAAGTAAAAGATTAGAAAAAGCTCTTAAGCTTAGATTTCCACATTTTAAAGTTTTTACTGCAGACTTCGATAATGTTGGTGTTCGAATAGAAATCTAAGAATTTTGAGATTAAGCATATTTTAGGTATAATATTTGGCTAATTTGAAAAAAACTTTAAGAACATGTATAGTTTGTAGAAATAAAACAGAACAAAAAGAGTTATTAAGGTTAAAATGTGAAGATAAAAAACTTATGCCATACAACAACAATGGTAGAAGTTTTTATATCTGTAGTGATTGTATAGAATTATTACAATCAGATATGAATAGTAAAGACTATAAAAGAATAGAAAAGTCACTTTGTAGAGAGTGCAAAAATAAAGATAAGTATGTTGTACAACTTAAGGAGATGCTAACAGATGTCAGATAAAGTAAGAGTTTATGAAATTGCAGAAGAGGCGGGAGCAAGTAGTCAAGATGTGATTACAAAAGCAAAAGATTTAGGGATAGAACTAAAATCACCTCAAAGTGCAGTTTCATTTGAAGATGCGGAAGAAATTGCAAATTATATAATGACAGGTAAGAGTTCAAAACTTGTTAAAAAAACAGCAACTAAACCTAAAAAAGTTGTTGAGCCAAAAGTTGAAGCTGAACCAGAAATTAAAATTGATATTCCTGTAAAAGAAGAAACTTTAAAAGAAGAAAAAAAACAAGAGATTAAAAAGCCTGAAATAAAGAAAGTTGCTATTTCTAAACCAAAACCTTTAGACAAACCTATATCTGAAGCTCCAAAAGAAGAATTATCAAAACCTGAAGTTAATCCAGAAAATACAAATAAAATTGTACCTAAAAGAAGAGGTTTAAAAATTATTAAGAAAAAGCAACCAAGAGTTGAAACTCCAGTTGCTCCTTCAATTAATATTGAATCTCAACCTAAAAAACAAATGAAATCATTAAGTGAGATTTTAGGTGGTAGCGATAACTCAGATAACAATCAATTAAATACTAATCTTGATGAAGATAGAAGAGGAAAAGCTAAAAAAGAAAGAAAGAAAACAGCTGTTAAATCTCAAGATCATGGAAAAAGATTAGATGTTCAAAGAGATTATGCAGATGATTTTAGAAGTTCTGATGATTCATTATTAGGTGAAGAAGTTGTATTATTAGATATGGGATTAAATGATAATCTTAAAATATTTGATGAGCCAAAACCACAAAATCTTAATAAACAATCTAGAAGTTCAAGACCAGCAGCATTTGGAAATGCACCTCAAGGTTTAAAAAGAGGGAAAAGAAAGAAAAGAATTGCAAGAACTCAAGAATCTATAGAAATTACTGAAGTTACAATTCCAGAAGATATTAGAGTTTACGAATTTGCTGAAGCTTGTGGAAAATCTCCATCTGAAGTTATTACAGTTTTATTCTCATTGGGAATGATGGTTACTAAAAATGACTTCTTAAAACAAGATGAATTAGAAATTCTTGGTGAAGAATTTGGTATTGAAGTAACTGTAAAAGATGCACTTGAAGATGTAAATTATGTTGAAGATTATCATGATGAAGATATTGATGATACAGATTATGTTACAAGACCACCAGTGGTTACTATAATGGGACATGTTGACCATGGAAAAACATCACTTCTTGATAAAATTAGATCTTCTAAAGTTGCAAAAGGTGAAGCAGGTGGTATTACTCAACATATTTCATCTTATACAGTTGAAAAAAATGGTCAGCAAATCACATTTGTAGATACTCCAGGACATGCTGCGTTTTCTGCTATGAGAACAAGAGGTGCTAATATTACAGATATTATCATTATTGTTGTTGCTGCTGATGATGGTGTTAAACCTCAAACAGAAGAAGTTATATCTCATGCAAAAGCAAGTGGTTGTCCAATTATTGTTGCTGTTAATAAAATGGATAAAGAAACTGCAAATATGGATATGGTAAAAGCTCAAATGGCTGAAAGAGATCTTAGTCCTATTGATTGGGGTGGAGAAACAGAGTTTATAGGTGTATCTGCTCATACAGGAATGGGAATTGATGATTTATTAGAAAATATTTTATTACAATCAGAGATTTTAGAGTTAAGAGCTGACCCAACTGCAAAAGCAAAAGCTGCAGTTATTGAATCTTCTTTAGAAAAAGGAAGAGGTCCCGTTGCAACTATTATTGTTCAAAATGGTACATTAAGAATTGGTGATAATATTGTTTGTGATACTACTTATGGTAGAGTAAAAGCAATTACTGATGATAATGGAAAACCAGTTAAAGAACTTGGTCTTTCTCAAACGGGAACAGTTTTAGGTTTAAATGATGTTCCAACTTCTGGATCAGTAATGGTTGTTCAAGATTCTGATAAAGAAGCAAGAGATATTGCAACTACAAGAGCAGAACATGCTAGAGCAAAAGAATTATCTAAATCAACTAAAGTATCTTTAGAAGAGATGAGTGGATTAATTGCAGAAGGTAAAATCAAACAACTTCCAGTTATTATTAAAACTGATGTTGGTGGTTCACTTGAAGCTATTAAAGGTTCATTAGAAAAAATTGCAAATGAAGAAGTAAAAGTAAAAGTAATTCACGCTGCAGTTGGTGGGATTACTGAATCTGATTTAGTACTTGCTGGTGCATCTGAGGGATGTATTATCTTAGGATTTAATGTAAGACCTACTGGTTCTGTTAAATCTAAAGCAAAAGCTGATGGTGTAACAATAAATACTTATTCAATTATTTATGATTTAATTGATGATGTTAAAGATGCATTATCTGGAATGATGAGTGCAGTTATCAGAGAAGAAAATACTGGTCAAGCTGAAGTTAGAGATACATTTGTTGTTCCTAAGATAGGAACAGTTGCAGGATGTTTAGTTACTGATGGTAAAGTGATCAGAGGTGGACATGCAAGAATTATTAGAGATGGTGTTGTAACTTATACTGGAAAAATTTCAAGTCTGAAAAGATTTAAAGATGATGCAAAAGAAGTTGCTAATGGTTATGAATGTGGTATTATGTTTGATAAATTTAATGATATTAAAGTTGGAGATTTCATCGAAACATTTATCCAAATTGAAGAGAAAGTATCAATAGATAATTAATAATGAAAAGTATAAATCTACAAAGAACAGAATCATTATTAATGGAGTTAATTCCTGAAGCTTTAGCAACTCTTGCTGATAGTAGAATTAACTCTTTACCAATAACTGCAATTAATTGTAAAAATGGTAAATATGATGCAATCGTATATTTTGATGGCTCTGATTATAATACTAAAGAAGTAAATGAAATAATCTCATTATTAATAAAAGCTAATGGAAGAATTAAATCTCATATATTAGCTAGTACGGGTTGGTATAAATGCCCTAACTTTAAATTTGTAAATGACACATCTTTAGAGAATTCATTAAATATTGAGGCATTATTTGCTCAAATAAAAAAAACAAAAAGTGATGAAGAATAATGAGTTTAGAAGAATCAATTAAATTAGCTGTTGAAAGCTTAGGTGCAAATCTTTATGATATCGTAAGTACTAGAGAAAATGATAGAAATATTTTTAGAGTTTATATTACATGCGAAGGTGGAGTTAATCTTGATAAATGTGCAGAAATATCAAGAATGCTTTCTCCAATTTTAGATGTTGAAGAGCCAATGGGTGGAGTTTATAATTTAGAAGTAAGCTCTCCTGGAATTGAAAGAAAATTAAGAAAAACTGAACATTTTAAAGCATCTATTGGTGAAAATGTTAGAGTAAAAGATTTAGCAACTGATATTTTCAAGGGAAAATTAATTAGTGCTGATGATGAAAAAATAGTTGTTAAAACAGAATTTGGCGAAGAAGAAATCGCTTATAATTCAATTTTATCGGCTGCTACATATTATGAATGGTAATAGAATTTTCTATTACTATTTAACTACCAATTTAACCACTTTTTTATATACTACAATTAAATAAACATAATACTTTTTTAGAAAGAATAATATGAAAATTAATAATGAATTTTTTATGAAATTAGCAATTGATGAAGCATGGAAATATCAATTTCTAACTTATCCCAATCCAGCCGTTGGTTGTGTAGTAGTTAGAGGTGAAACTGAAATACTTTCAATTGAAGCACATAAAGAGGCTGGGAATGCTCATGCAGAAGTAAATGCTCTTAAAGCTGCATATTTAAAATATCATCCAAATGATTTGATAAAAACAAAAAACAGTTCACACGATATCCATGATTATCTAATAAAAAATCATAATGGTTTTTTTAATGATTGTAAAGTTTATGTAACATTAGAACCTTGTAATCATATAGGTAGAACGCCATCTTGTGCAAATCTTTTGAAAGAGTTAAAACCAAAAGAAATTATTGTAGCTATAGAAGATCCTAATAAAATAGCAACAGGCGGTTTAGAAGTGCTTAAAAATGAAAATATAGAAGTAAGTATAGGTTGCATGAAAAAAGAAGCTTATAATCTCTTATATCCTTTTATAAAATGGAATAGTGGCACATTTATTTTTTATAAAATGGCACAGACGTTAAATGGAAGTATAGATGGTGCAATATCAAATAATGCAGCTAAAGCTTATGTTCATACCTTAAGAGATAAAACAGATTTGATGGTAATAGGTGGAAATACAGTAAGAATGGATAAGCCAACACTTGATGCTAGATATATAGCAGGAATAGCTCCTGATGTAATGATATATAGTCAAAATAAAATATTTGATAGAAATATTCCTTTATTTCATATTCCAAATAGAAAAGTATTTATTAGTGATGATTTATTTAAGCTATTAGATTATAAGTTTGTAATGGTTGAAGGAACTTATAATTTATTGGATAAATTGAAAGAAAAACTTGATTTTATAGTTTTATTGGTTAACCCTAAAATTAGAAAAGGTGTAAATGCTTTAAATGAAATAGATATGGATTTTGAAATAGTTCATGAAAATTATATTGGGAATGAAAAAATAGTATATTTAAAAAGAGTAGGTAAGTAAAAAGCTTTAGCTTTTTACTTAACTTTTTCTAAGTATTCACCAGTTCTAGTGTCGCATTTAATTACGTCACCTTCAACTATATGAAATGGAATTTGTACAACTGCACCAGATTCTAAAGTAGCAGGTTTTCTACCACCTTGTGAATCACCTTTGAAGTTTGGTGGTGTTTCTACAATTTTTAATTCAACTGTCATTGGTGGTTCAACAGTAATTGCATTACCATTAAAGAACATCATATCAACATTCATTCCATCAATAATCCAATCAGCAGTTTCACCTACTTGATCATAAGTTAAACCAATTTGCTCATACGTTTCATTATCCATAAATTGTAATAATTCACCATCATCATATAAGTATTGCATAGTTTTTTGTTGTAAGTTTGGAGTTTCACATTTATCACCAGCATGGAAAGTTTTTTCAATAACTTTTCCATTTAAAAATGATTTGATTTTACATCTAACAAAAGCAGCACCTTTACCAGGTTTTACATGTTGATATTCTGTAATTTTGTAAGGGACACCATCTAACTCGATTTTTAGTCCCTTTTTTAGTTCGCTCATTCCTATTGCCATAGATTCTCCTTAAATTTCAGCATAAGCTACAGCAATTGCTGCATCTAAGCTTCCAAGTTTATTTAATACTTCATTATTTGCTTTTTCGTCAATCAGAATAACTGCAAGTGCTCCATCTTTCCCTCTAGATAATCTAAAGTCAGATATGTTAATTCCATTTTCACCTAAAATTTTACCAACTTCACCAATAACACCAGGTACATCTTGGTTTCTCATTATAATCATTTTACCTTTTGGTTCAATATCTAATGGGAAGCTATTAATTTCAACTATTCTTTGAACATCATCATTAAATACTGTTCCTGAAATTGTTTTTACACCAGTTGATGTAGTGATTTTGATTGATACTTTATTTTGGTAGCCACTATGGTTTGAAAACTCAGATGTAGTTAATTCAATACCTTTTTCTTTTGCAATAAAGTTAGCATTTACATAATTAACTTCATCTCCAGATGCTACAGATAAAATACCAACAGTTGCAAATGTTTGAAGAGAATCTAAATATTCAGCAATTTGGCCTTCAGCTGCAATATTTATAGATCTAATTTCACTTTTACTAATTTGTGCAATTAAGAAAGCCATTTTTTGTGTTAATTCAATATATGGTCTTACAAAATCAGGAATTTTACTTTCATCAATTGGTAAATTTAATGCATTAGGATATGCTATGCCTCTTGCACTTTCAATTGCATTATTTGCAGCTTGTACAGAAATTTCTCTTTGAGATTCTTTTGTATTAGCACCTAAATGCGCAGTAACTGTCACATTAGGTAAATCTAATAATGGGTGATTTGTTGCTGGTTCTTTGATAAATACATCAATTCCTGCCATAGCAATTTTCCCAGATTTAAGGTTATTAACAAGAGCTTCCTCATTGTATAATCCACCTCTTGCACAGTTAATTAAAACTACACCATCTTTCATTTTTGCAATTTGTTCTTCACCAATCATATCGATTGTTTCTTTATTTTTTGGTGTATGAATTGTAATAATATCGCAAGATAAAATATCATCGAAGTTTGTTGTGTATTTAATACCTAAATCAGTTGCTTTAGTTGAAGGAATGTATGGGTCATATGTTACTACGTCCATTTCAAATGATTTAGCTCTTAATGCAACTCTATGTCCAATGTTACCAAATCCAATAACACCAAGTTTCTTCCCATATAATTCATTACCATACCAGTCTTCTCTTTTCCAAACTCTATCTTGTTTTAATTGGTTGTGAGCATATGGAAATTTTCTCATACAAGATAACATATGTGCCATAGTTAATTCAACAGCTGCTATAGTATTTGCAGTTGGAACATTCATTGCGATTATTCCTCTTTTACTACAACCTTCAATATCAACATTGTCATAACCAACACCAGCTCTAATAATAGCTTTTAGATTTGTTGCTGCGTTTAAGAATTTTTCATCAACATCAGTTGAAGATCTAGTAATTGCAACTTCTGCATCTTTAATTATATTTAATAGTTCAGTTTTATCTATGTCTGCCGCATATACATAATTTACATCTTCTGTATTTTGCAGGATATTTAATCCTGCATCATGTATATGATCACAAACTACAATTGTATGTTTACTCATTTAAATGAATCCTAGTTATTTTATTTGATCTTTTAATAAATCACCTAAAGTCATAGATGAATCATCATTTACAGATTTTAAAACTTCTCTTTCTTGTTGTTGTTCTAATCTTTTTACAGATAATCTGATTCTATTTTTTTTAGTATCAATATTTACAACAACTGCTTCAATTTCATCACCATTTTTAACTTCAGAAGCATCTAATGGACCAAAATCTTCATTTCTAATTAAACCATCTAGATTATTTTCTAATTTGATGAATATTCCAAAATCTTTAGAATCTTTTACAGTTCCTTTTACAATATCACCAATTTTATGTGAGTCTTGGAATTTTTGTGCTGGAGAATCTGCAATTTCTTTTACTGATAATGAAATGTTTTCTTTTTCTCTATCAATTTTGATAATTTTAACTTCTACTTCATCACCTTTTTTGAATAGTGTTTTACACTTTGCATTTGGCTCCCAAGAAGCTTCTTCATTATGTAATAAACCATCAACATCACCAATTGTTACAAATGCACCAAAATCAGTTAATGTAGCAATTTTACCATTGATTACATCACCAACTTTATGATCTTTTGTAAATTTAGCAAAAGGTTTTTCTTGAAGATTTTTTAAAGATACTCTTAATCTTTTTTGTTCAATATTTAATTCAATAACTTCAACATTGATTTCTTCACCCATTGTTAATAATTCTTTTGGATTTTTAAGATTTTTATTCCATGAAATTTCAGATATATGTAATAAACCTTCAATATCATTTCCTAAATCAACAAATGCACCGTAAGACTCAAAGTTAGAAACTGTAACAGTAATTGTATCACCAACTTCTAATTCATCTTTGATTTCTTCCCAAGGATTAGCAAGTGCAGCTTTAATAGATAATGATAAGTGTTGTTTTGTTTTATCGTAAGATAATACAACAACAGTAACTTCATCACCTTCATTATAATAATTTGCAGGATTTACAGGTCCTTTGTAAGAGATTTCATTATAGTTTACTAAACCATCAATTCCACCTAAATCTACAAACATTCCATAAGAAGTGATTTTTTTGATAATACCATTTACAGCTTGTTTATTTTCTAAAATTTCTGCAACTTTATTATCTTTAACAGCTTTAGATTCTTCAATTAATTTTTTTCTAGAAACAATAATTGAATTTTGAGCAGCGTTAACTTTTAAAACTTTTGCTTTAACAGTTTTACCAACAGCTCCAATAGCTTTTAAGTAAGATTGAGCCATAGGCATGAAATATTCACAACCATCAGCATCTTCGATTATAAAACCACCTCTTTGTTTAACAGAAACAATTTTACCTTCGATTGTAACGTCTTCTACATCTTCACCATGAGTTTTAACAAAATTGTCAAATTTCTCTTTTTGTAGAACTTTTTTATGTGAAATACTTGGTCTTTCACCTCTGCTTCCCATTAACATAACAGGAATTGAATCACCAACTTTATATTTTACTTCACCACCAATTGTAATTTCAGAAACATTTAACTGACCTTCGATCTTTTGACCAACATCAACCAATACTCTATCACTAGAAATCTCAACAATTACACCATCAACTACAGAATTATTCTCAGCATTCTCAAAAGACTCGTTAAGCATTTGCTCAAAATCAAAGTCTTCACCTAAATCAATATCTTCGATACCCATTTTATTCCTTCATATTTACCAGTTTTATTAAATGGGAAGATTATACAAAAAAAAGGCTTAAATTCTCTTAGTTATATGATTCGATTTTCTCTACTACTTGCTGTATTATCCAATCTGGCGTGCTTGCACCTGCTGTAATTCCACATAAATTTTTATTTTTAAACCATGATTCTTCAAGTTCTGTTTCATTTTCTATTAGATACGAATCTGGACAACTCTCTACACAAATTGAATGTAATTGTTTAGTATTTGAAGAGTTTTTACCCCCAATTACTACCATTACATCAACTTCTTTTGATATATCTCTTGCTGCATCTTGGTTTTCAAATGTTGCATCACAAATGGTATTAAAAACTCTAACTTCTTTATTTTTTAGAATTAAAGTATTTACAATTTCTAAATATTTTTCTTTTTTCTTTGTTGTTTGTGCAACAGTTGCAATTTTACTGTTTTTAAATGTTATCTTTTCTAAGTCAGAAGGTTCTAAAACAATATGAACATCTTCTTGATCTTCTCCATAAGATTGAACACCTTTAACTTCTGGATGATCAGAGTCTCCAAAAATTAAAATAGAGTAACCTTCTAGTGACATTTTTTTTACAATTTGCTGTGGAGTTGTAACAAATGGACAAGTTGCATTTATCACTTTTGCTTTTTGTTTTCTTAAATTTTTTAAATCATTTTTTGGGATACCATGGGTTCTAATAATAATTGTGTCATTATCTTTTACGTCAGTTAAGTCTTTATACAAGCCCACATTAAAATCATTTTTTAATCTATTTATTTCATCTTGATTATGAATTAAAGGACCCATTGTAGAAGAGTTTTTATAATCTTCTGCAATTTTAATTGCCCTTTTTACACCAAAACAAAATCCGTAATTTGATGCTAATTTAACTTTCATTTTTTATCCTTAAAATTGTCCCAATTTTAAGGGACCTTATTTCAATTATTTCTTTTAACAAGTTAGTAAAACCATCTTTAAAGAAGGAAATTCTAAAGTGAACAACAAGTTGTTCCTAGTATAAAGAATCTAAAATTTCTTTAAAATTTGGAAATGATGTTAATATACAATCAACATCTTCAATTTCCATATCACTTATTAATCCAGCAATTGCAAAACTCATTGCAATTCTATGGTCACCATGAGAATTTATAGTAGCCTTTGAAATAGTATTTCCTATTATCTCATAGCCATCTTCAAATTCTGTGTATTCTACACCGCATAGCTTTAAATTATCCACTACACTTGAGATTCTATCTGATTCTTTTACTCTTAATTCTTTTGCATTTGAAACTTTTGATTTTCCAGAAGCTAAACTCATTGCAATAGAAAGAGCTGGAAGTTCATCTATTAACCAAGAAATATTTTGATTAACTTCCACCCCATTTAATTCATTATAAATTACTTCTATATCACCAATTGGTTCATAAATATTTTCTTTTTCTATAAAGTTTACAATAGCTCCCATTCTTTTTAAAACTTGATAAGCTTCAATTCTTGTAGGGTTTAATGTAACATTTTTGATTAATACTCTTGAATCTTTTGTAATAGCTGCTGCTACTGCAAAGAAAAATGCAGATGATGGATCAGTTGGAACAGTTATATTTAAAGGCTTTAGGTGTCCTGTTAATGGATAAATGTTAATAAATCCTTCCTTGTCATTTTCAAGTTGAGCACCCATACCTTTTAACATTCTTTCTGTATGATCTCTTGTTAATTCATTTTCTTTATATTTAGAAATGCCAGTTGCTCTAAGTGCCGCTAAAATCATTGCTGATTTTACTTGTGCTGAATCTACTGGTGAATGATAAGTAAAAGGTTGTAACTCTTTTACTCCTCTAATAAATAAAGGAGCTTTGTTGCCATCTTCTCTTCCATCAATTTGTGCACCAATACTTCTCAAAGGATCTGCAACTCTTTTCATTGGTCTATTTCTAAGATATTTATCACCAGTTAGTGTAAATGCACCATCAACACTTGCTAATAAACCACAAAATAGTCTCATTGCTGTTCCAGAGTTTCCACAATCAAGAACATCAGAAGGCTCACTTAATTTGTTTGTTGGAGTAATTTCAACACTACTTCCTTCACGTTTTATTTTTGCCCCCAATTGTTCAACAATACTTAATGTATTTAAAGTATCTTCTGCTGTTAAATAGTTTTTTATATAAGAAGTTTCAGAAGAAAAAAGTGAAAACATTGCACATCTATGAGATATTGATTTATCACTTGCAATTGAGTCTATTTCTATATTAAACGCTTTAGTTAGTTTTTTTATATTAAACTTTTCCACTTTTTCCCTTTTTATTTATTGTCTTAAACCAATTGATAGTTTTTCATTTAGAACATCTAATATTGAATTCATAGTTGTTGTAATATCTTCTTCTTCCATTGTTTTTTCATCATTTTGTAAAACAAATCTGATAGTTAAACTTTCATTATTCTCTAATTTTTCATCACTATAAATATCAATTAAATTATACTGTTTAATATTTTTATTATCTAATGAATCAATTGCTTTTTTAATTTCTCTAAATTCTAAATTTTTTGGAGCAATTATACTTAGATCTTTTTTTGATGTTTGAAATTTAGAATAAGATTTAGTTTTTACTAAATCATTTTTAATATCTTCAAAATCTATTTGAGCAATAAATGTATCATTTAAATCATAATCTTCACAAACACTTGGATGAAGTTTTGATATAAATCCAATTATTTTGCCATCTACAATTATATTAGCATTTTGAAATGGATGAATAAATGCATTATCTGTATTATTCATTGGTTCTAAATCAAATTTTCCAATTGTATTTAAAATTTTTTTTGAAAAAGTAAAGAAGTCAATATTTTCTGGTTTTCCTGCATTAGAAACTTCTTCTAACTCTTTTGAACCAGTTTGTATAAATGCAATTTTTTTAGACTCATCTCTATTTTCATCAAATACTGTACCAATTTCAAAAAATGCAGTTGATCTTGCACCTACTTTAAAGTTATTTGAACAAGCTTCTACTAAATTTAATAATATCGTTGTTCTATAAGTATTTAACTCTTTTACAATTGGGTTTATTAATTCTAATTCATCTTTTACAGTTTTAAATCCGTATTTTTGTAAACTTTCTTTTGAAGAAAATACATATGTTAATGTTTCATAAAAACCGTTTTCAATAGCTTTGAATCTCAATTTATTTTTTTTAATTAAATCTTTTGATGTTTTATTAACTCTATTTACTTCATCAATCTCAAGCGGTTTCGCAATAATATTATCAATTCCAATAATTCTAACAATTTCTTCTGTTACATCTGCAATATTTTTAATATCATGTCTAAAATGAGGAACTTTAACTACTAGAATATTATCACCAGCATCTTTTACATCAAAATCTAAAGAGGCTAATATTCTTTCAATTTCAGTTTTCTCAATTTCTTGACCAATAATAGAATTTACTTTTTTAACACTAATATCTAATATTAATTTTTCTTTTTCTTCAACAAAAGATTCACTTCCTCTATAAATAGAAGCGCCAAAATTAGAGATTAAAGTAGTGAAGTAATCAATTCCAAATTCTATATTTGGCTCACTACCTCTAGAAGATTTATAATATACTTCGCCCGTTTTTATCTTAGTATCAAAAACTCTTTTAGATATTAATTCAGGATTTACATAAGATGCTTCAACTATAAAGTTTAATTCATCTGCTTTAATTTCATTATGTTCAACACATATTTTACTTAACTGTTCAACTCCATAAACATTATCAAAACCTTGCTCATCTTTCTTTATATGTAATAAGCTTAAATTTTTACTTGTAAGAGCTTTTTCTTTTGCATAAGCATTTAAGATAGCTCCTGTACAATGAGTAGCATAAGTTAAAATATTTTTAATGTCATTATTATCTTGGTATTTACCAATAATCCCAGTTCTTAGCTTGTGTAGTACGCATAATTTAAATTCACTAAAATCAATTGCTTTAAAAATTAATGATGAATCAATATCTTTCTCACATTCAACTTCTAAGACTTGCCCAATACCAAATTCATTGTAATTTAAGTTTTTTTCAAATTCAACTAATGGGATATTATAATAAGCACTAAGTTCTCTAGCAACTCCATTAATACTTAAACAGTCTCCTCTATTTGCAGTTAATTCTATTTCAATAATATCATCATTTAATTTTGAATATTCTCTTAATTCTTTTCCTAAAATTAATTCACCAATTGAGTCATCAAGTTCTAATATCCCATCATTTAATTTTGCAAGTCCTAGTTCTGTCGATGAACATATCATTCCATTTGACTGTGCACCTCTTAGTTTTGCTTCTTTAATTATAAAGTTATTACCCATATCACAACCAACTGTTGCAACTGGGACAAATTGACCTGCATCTACATTTTTTGCACCACAAACAATTTGTACTTGTTTATCACCTAAATCAACTTGACAAATATTCAATTTATCAGCATCAGGATGTTTAACTTTTTCTAAAACCTTTCCTACAACAACTTTTGAAGGAATTGAGATCTTTTCAACACTATCAACTTCAAGACCAATAGAGTTTACTGTTTTGCAAATATCATCAGTTGTAATCTTCGAAATATCAATAAATTCTTCTAACCATTTTCTTGTAATAATCATTTAAACTGTCCTAATAATCTTGTATCACTCTCAAATAGAGATCTTAAATCACCTATGTTATGAATTAGCATAGCAAATCGCTCCACACCTAAACCAAATGCATAACCAGATTTATTTTCATATCCAACTGCTTTAAATACATTTTCGTCAACTACACCACAACCAAGTACTTCTAACCAACCTGTTTGTGAACATACTCTACATCCATCACCTTTACAAAATACGCAAGAAATATCAACTTCTGCTGATGGCTCCGTAAATGGGAAAAATGAAGGTCTAAATCTAACTTCAACATCACCAAACATATGGTGTAAAAATTCAACTAATACATGTTTTAAGTTAGCAAAAGAAACTTTATCTGCTTCATCTACAACTAATGCTTCAATTTGATGGAACATTGGAGTATGTGTAATATCAAAATCTCTTCTAAATACAGTTCCTGGTGCGATCATTCTAATAGGAGTTTTTTGACTAAGCATTGTTCTAATTTGAACAGGAGATGTGTGAGTTCTTAGTAATGTATAGTCTTTATTATAAAAAGTATCTTGCATATCTCTTGCTGGATGATATTTTGGTAAGTTTAATGCTTCAAAATTATGGAAATCATCTTCTACTAGCGGACCTTCTTCAACTGCAAAGTTTAGATTTTGAAAATATGTAATGATTCTATCCATAGTTTCAACAACAGGGTGTGTTGCTCCACATGATAGTTCATTATTAAATCTTGTAACATCTATTCTTTCATTTTCTAACTTTTTGTTTAAAGCCTCTTTTTCTAAAATCTCTTTTTTAATTTCTAAAGCATTAGTAATTAGTACTTTTTGTTTATTAAGATTTTCAGCAAAAGCTTTTTTCTCTTCATTTGGTACACTTTTCATTTTAGCAAACTCTAAAGTCAAAACACCTTTTTTACCTAAAGTGTCGATTCTTAAGTTTTCTAACTCTTCTAGTGATGTTGCATTGTCTATTTTTTCAATCCATTCAGTCACTTATATCTCCCTAAATTTTCAGTAATTGTCTATGTATATTTTATTCTTATTTCTATAAACTTGCGATTATACTTAAAGATTTATTAGAGTTTGGTTATAATATTTTACTATTTAATTTCAAGGAAAAATAATGTGCATATTCTGTAAGATTGTAAAGGGTGAAATACCAAATCAAACTGTTTTAGAGGATGAAAACTTTTTAGCTTTTAATGATATAAATCCAACAAGAAAAATCCATGTTTTAATTATTCCAAAAGAACACTATGCTTCATTTGATGTAACACCACCACAAGTTATGGCAGGGATGACAGAGTTTATTCAAAAAGTTGCATTAAAATTAGATGTTAAAGAAAGTGGTTATAGATTAATAACAAATATTGGAGATCATGGTGGTCAAGAGGTTCATCATTTACATTTTCATTTAATAGGTGGCGAACCAGTAGGAAGATTGGTTAGAGATAAGTAGAAGTTTAACTTCTACTTATTTTTATGATTGAAAAGATCCTAAAGCCATAATTTTTTCATATTTTTTTTGATATCTTTGTGCTGGAGTTAATTGTTTTAATTCTTCTAAAGATGTTAAAAAATACTCTTTTAATGCATTTATTGCTTCTTCTTTTTGTCTATGGGCACCAATTAATGGTTCATTTATAACATCATCAACTAAATTTAATTCTTTTAAATTTTCTGCTGTTATTTTTAAAGCATTTGCTGCTGTTTCAACTTTTGATGGGTCATTCCATAAAATTGCACTACAACCTTCTGGTGAAATAACTGCATAAACTGAGTATCTCATCATCGCAAGTTTATCTGCAACTGAAATGGCTAATGCTCCACCCGAACCACCTTCTCCAATTACAACTGAAACAGTTGGTGTTGTTAAATCAGCAAATTCATACAAATTTCTCGCAATTGCTTCTGACTGATTTCTTTCTTCTGCTCCAATACCTGGATATGCACCCGGAGTGTCAACTAACATAAGAATCGGAATCTGAAATTTTTCAGCCATTTTAGCAGCTCTTAAAGCCTTTCTATATCCTTCAGGACTTGGCATCCCAAAATTTCTATATAGTTTATCTTTAGTACCTCTACCTTTTTGTTCTCCAATAATCATCACTTTTTGCTCACCAATATATCCAAGGTAACAAACAATTGCATGATCGTCTACGTAGTGTCTATCGCCATGAATTTCATAGGCATCAGTTAATAAACCATTGATATAATCCATCGCATAAGGACGATCTGGATGTCGTGCAAGTTGAAGTTTTTGATAATCGCTTAAATTTTTAAAAGTTTTTTCAACTTCTTTTTCTAGTTTTTTCTCTAAAATCTCAACAGCATGTTCATCTGCTTTTGTTTTAGCTATTATAATATCATCTTCAATTTTTTTGATTTTATCTTCAAATTCTAAGTAAGCTGCCAAATTATTTTCCTCTTTAAAAAAAAAGAGCTAGCATAAACTAGCTCTTTTAGTGATAGGTTTGGGTTTAGTTATTTGCTATATTTTTTAAATATAACAGATCCGTTTGTTCCACCAAAACCAAAGTTATTACTCATTACAGTAGTAAGTTCTGCTTTTCTTGCAGTATTTGCAACATAATCTAAGTCACATGCTGGATCTTGATTTTCAATATTAATTGTAGGAGGGATAATTCCTTCTGTTAATGCTTTGATTGTAAAAATCGCTTCAATTGCACCAGCTGCTCCTAAACAATGTCCTATTTGACCTTTTGTTGAAGATACTAACGGTACATCTTTACCTTCAAACAGTGATTTAATTGCTGCTGTCTCATTTTTATCACCAACAGGAGTTGAAGTACCATGTGCATTGATATAATCAATTTTTGGATACTCACCAGTGATGTTTTTAGCCATTTCAAATGCTGCTTTCATAGCTCTTAATGGACCATCTACTACAGGAGCTGTAATATGATTAGCATCACCTGATTCACCAAATCCTATAATTTCAGCATAAATATTAGCTCCTCTTTCAAGTGCTAATTCTAAATCTTCAACAACAAGTGCACCTGCACCTTCTCCCATTACAAAACCATCTCTATCTGTATCAAATGGTCTTGATGATTTTTTAGGATCATCATTTCTTGTAGATAAAGCTTTCATTGCTGCAAATCCAGCAACTCCAGCTCCACATATTGCAGATTCAGCACCCACAACTAAAATTCTATCTGCTCCACCTACCATAATTGTTTTAACTGCATCATTTAATGCATGAGTTGAAGCTGCACAAGCAGTAACATGACCTAATGAAGGACCTCTTAAATTATGCTCAATTGAAATAAAACCGCTTAACATATTCGCTAATGACGAAGGAATAAAGAAAGGAGAAACTTTTTTAGCTCCTCTTGTTGCACATACTACTGAATTTTTCTCAATTGTAGATAGTCCACCAATACCAGAACCAGAGATCATTCCAAATCTGTCTGCGATAGATGGGTCAACTTTTTTATTTTCTTCTGTTACATAACCTGAATCAATCATAGCTTCAAGTGCTGCTTTAATACCTAGTTGAATAAATCTGTCAGCTTTCTTAACTTCTTTTTTGTCCATTACTGTAGTTGGGTCAAAATCTTTTACTTCTCCAGCAATTTGAACTGGAAATTCACTCGCATCAAACAGTGTAATAGTATCAATTCCACATTCACCATTTACAACAGCTTCAAATGAATCTTTTACGTTGTGTCCTGTAGAATTAATAGTACCGATACCTGTTACAACAACTCTTCTCATTAAATATTCTCCATGTTATTATTATTTGAATTATTCAATCTTTTATATAAAAAACTCAATAGTTAAAATGTATAAATAGAAGAGTAAACCCTTCTATTTAAGAGCGTATAAATTACGCGTTATCTTCGATGTATTTAATAGCATCAGCAACAGTTAAGATTTTCTCTGCATCTTCATCTGGGATTTCGATGTCAAATTTTTCTTCTAATGCCATAACTAGTTCAACTACGTCTAAAGAATCAGCACCTAAGTCTTCAATGAATTTTGAATCTTCTTTTACTTCTGCTGGATCGCAATCTAATTGCTCAATTACTACTTCTTTTACATCATCTAATAATGCCATATTTATTTCCTTTTATAAAATTGTCTTAGTATTATAACTAAAAAGTTTTTAAAAACTCTTTTAAATCATATATTTTAATTTTTATTAAAATATTAAACGTATAACCCACCGTTAACTTTTAATATTTCACCTGTAATGTATGAAGCATGATCACTTAATAAAAATGCAACTGCATCTGCTATTTCACTTGGTTGTCCAAATCTTGATAATGGGATATTTTTTTCATATTCAGCTTTAACTTCATCTTTTAATTCATGAGTCATATCTGTTTGAATAAATCCAGGTGTAACAGCATTATATCTAATAGTTCTTGATGCAGCCTCTTTTGCAAATGATTTTGTCATTGCATTAACTCCACCTTTAGATGCAGCATAGTTAGTTTGTCCTGGATTTCCCATTTCTCCAACAATCGAAGAAATATTTACAACTGAACCAAATTTCTTTTTACCCATTGCTTTTAAAGCAGCTTTACATCCAATAAATGTAGAAGTTAAGTTAGCACTGATTACATCATTAAAGTCATCAACACTCATTCTTAATGCTAATTTATCTTTTGTAATACCAGCATTATTAACTAAATAAGATAATTCTCCATCGGCATCAATAATTGTTTTAATTGCATCATTAAATTCTTCTTCATTAGTTACATCAGCTTTAACAATAGCAGCTTTACCGCCAGCAGCTTCAATCTCTTCTTTGATTTTTTCAGCAGCTTCAGCACCACTTCTATAATTAATCCAAACTTTTAGTCCAAAACCTGCAAGAGTTTTTGCAATTTCTGCACCTATTCCTCTGCTTGCACCTGTAACTAATACATTAGAACCTGTAAATTTCATTTTAATCCTTTTTAATTTTACATTAATTGTTTATTATATCAACACTTTTATAAATAAAAGCATCAGTTGTTTTATACGCCTCTTTTATTGTCCCAAACACGAATATGTAATCTATCGCAAAATTTGTATCCATTTTTTATTGCCATGCTAATAACAGCCTCACAATTTTTATTGATTTGCTCTGCTGTATCTCCCATTGGCATTAAGTAAACATCACACTTTGGGATATTTGTTAAAATAGAGTTTATTTCTTTATTTGCATCATCTAAGAAGTCTTTGCCAATAACAAATTTTAAATATGATTCTTTAGTATTTGTTAGTATTTTTGTTAAGGTCTCTTTATTTACTCTCTTTTTCAGAGGTTCAAGGGAATTACTTAACTTTACACTCATTGAAAATAAAACTTCTTTTTGGTAATCAAATTCAAAATTTAAGTTTAGTGATGCATTTGTTTCAATTGTAACGTGATGTCCATCTTCTATATAATGCTTTAACAGTTTTTGAAACTCAATTTTATTCCAATACAGTAATGGTTCTCCACCTGTAATTACAATATCAATTTTATAATTATTAGGATATTTTGAAAGTAATTGATTAACTTCACTTACTATTTCTTCATAAGATTTATATTTTGTCCACGTATCTTTAAATTCTGTGTCAACCGCAAAATAAGAATCACAAGCACATTTTTTAATTCCACTTGGAGTTTCATATTCAACAGCAAAACCTTCACATTTGAAATTACATTTTCCAAATCTTATAAATATTGATGGATTACCAACTCTTTTTCCCTCACCTTGAATCGTTGGACCAAATATTTCATTTATTTCAAGCATAAAAAGTACTTTTACTTTTTGGTGTTTCTAAAAATTCTAAATGAGAAACTTTTACATTCAACTTTTTCATTTTCTTAGCAACTATTTCTAAAAGCCAAGCAGATATATTTTCACTAGTAGGAACGAAATCTACTATTACATATCCTTCATACATCTCTTTTATATGAATTTCCTCATCAACAATTTTGTTTAAATTAGGTAAAAAATATCCTTGTTCAAAATAGACTAAATCATTTTTTGAAAAATGTGGTAACAAAGTTGCAAATAATGGGTCATTTATATCTAATATAAATTTATGATCAAGTACATCATCCAAAAATTGTTTAAACCAATTTAAATGTTTAAAGTCAGTTACCATTCCATTTTTTAACTCATGGGCTTCCAAATAAACTATTACTTTCCCTTGATGGCCATGAAGGTGTCTACATTTTAAACATCCATCAAGTGAAAACTCAGTATTTAACTGCTGTGACCAAACTCTATGACCATAACAAAAATCAAACTCTTTTGATATTTTCCAATGCATTACATAGCCTTGTAAGGAATAGGATCAATTTGATTTGCTAATTTAAATCCATTTAATCTTAGTCTACATGAATCGCAAACTCCACAAGCTTGATCTTCTTCTTTATAACAAGACCAAGTATGTTCTAATGGTACATTTAATTTAATTGCTTCTTGAACTATTTGGGCTTTTGATAGATGAACTAGTGGTGTTATAATATTAATATGAGTATCTTTTTTTGTACCTTGATTTATAGCTTTTTTCATATCTTTTATAAACTCATCAGTACAATCTGGATAGCCAGAACTATCTTCTTGTACAACACCAATATACATTGAAGTTGCTCCCTCTTTTTCTGCAATTGCTGCAGTAATTGATAAAAAAATTCCATTTCTAAATGGAACATAAGTTATAGGAACTCCATCTTCTACTCCACCTATAGGAACATCTATATTTTTATCTGTTAATGCACTAGCACCTATTTGTGTGAAAAATGGAATATCTATTTCATATTTTTCTAAAATTTTTAAATCATCACAAATGTCTCTAAATGCTTTTAATTCTCTAGATTCTGTTCTTTGTCCGTAATTAAAATGAACAGCTATAATTTCATTGCCATCATTTTTTGCCATATATGAAGCTAAAGTGGAATCCATACCTCCACTTAAAATACATATTGCTTTCTTCTTATTCATAGGTTAAAAAGTCCTTTTTGTTTGTAGTAAAAAATTTCCAATTAATTGGTAGTATTTTTACCAAACAATCTTTATTTAAATTTTGTGTTTCTTCATTTATTACTATCATAGAGTTACATAAACTCAAAGTTGATACCATTCCTGGTGACCTTTTTTGAGAGATTTTAAAATATTCACCGTCAAATAATCCTGGAATTATACTAATTCTACCTTTTCTTATTTTAAAGGCATCATTTAATTTTCCTAAAATATAGCTTGGGTAAATTTCTTTTGCTCCTAGTAACTTTTGTACTAATATTTTTCCAAATAATTCAAAAATTAATGCAGAAGCCAGTGGATTACCTGGAAGATTTAAAATAAAAGTATTATTTATTCTACCAAATACTGTTGGTTTTCCTGGTTTAATATTTATTCCGTCAAAAAGTGTTTCAAAATTAAGTTGATCAAAAGCTTCTTTAGTAAAATCAGCATCTCCTACAGAAACCCCTCCTGATGTTATTATTAAATCAGCATCTAATGAGTTTGATATTAGCCTTTTTATATCTTCGATAGAATCTTTAGCTTGACCTATAAAACTTACATCACAACCTAATTCTGCTGCTCTTGCTATAAAAGTTGGAGTATTTGAGTTATAAATTTGATGATTTTCAATTTTTTCATAATGAAGTTTTAATTCTTCTCCACTTGAAAAAACTACTATTTTAGGTTTTTTATAAACTTTAATATATGAAATACCTTGACTAGCAAGTAGTGTGATTTTGGCAAAATTAATCTCTTCCCCAATATCTATCAAAAGTTCCTCTTTTGTAATATCTTCACCAATATATCTAATATGTTGAAATTCTTTTACATTTTGTATAATCTTTATTTTTTTATCATTAAGTTCTTGTGTATCTTCTTTTGGAATAATTGCAGTTGCATTTTGTGGAATTCTTGCACCCGTCATAATTTTGATACAAGTGTTTTTTTCTAATAGTGAGTTATTATTGTCTCCCGCAAAGATTGTATCTATAATAGTTAATTCATTATCTTTATCTTCATAAATAATTGCATAACCATCCATAGCAGAGTTATTGAATTTTGGTAAAAAACTTGTAGCAAATATTCTATCGGCACAGATTCTATTGTTAGCATCTTGTATTGGTATTATCTCAAAATTTAAAATTGGATTTATATTTGAAATAATATCAATGGCTGTTTTTACATCAATAGCCATTTTATTCCTTTTTTAGTTAAAATAAAAACTTATGACAAGTTAGATATAATACCAAAAAATTTTAAAAGTGAGATAAACAATAATGGAATTAATGCAAAGCGCGATTGAAACACATGTTTATACTATATATTTTTTTCTAGCAATAATGCTATTTAATTTATATTCAGTAATTAGTATAAAAGATTTTATAAAATTAGCAAAGAGATTAAGATTTATGACACCTTTGTATCATTTAACAAATGCAATTGTAATTTATACAGGAACTATAGTTGCATTTTATGCACAAACATTTAGTGCAACTATTGCACTTATGATTCCTGCCTCTATTTTCTTATTAGTAATAGAAATAAAAAGATATAAAAAAATGAGAGTTATAAAACATGATCAAGTTGAACTTCAAGGTGAGTTTTTTAAATATGCAAGAAAGATATATACTATTGAAATTATGGTTATAGTTCTTGTTTATATTATTTCTAAAGTATTCTAATGCAATTTACTTATGATGAATTATGTGGAGCTAATCTTTTAGAAATAAAAGATGATGTATATAAATATTTAATAAAAGCAAGAAGACACAAAATTGATGATGAGATATATTTTAGAAATTTAAATGACAATAATATTTATTTATATAAATTAAAAAATATAGATAGAAAAAGTGCAATATTGCAACTTATTTCTAGTGAAGAGAAAATTGTAAAGAATTCTAATTCTTTACATATTGGTTGGTGTGTTGTTGATCCTAAAACTGTTGAAAAACATATCGCTTCTTTAAATGAATTAGGAGTTGAAAAAATCACTTTTATTTATAGTGATTATTCACAAAAAAACTTTAAAATGAATATTGATAAATTAGAAAAAATCATGATTAATTCTTCAAGTCAATGTGGAAGAAGTGATATTATTAAACTTGAAACTTGTGATAGTTTAGATATATTTATTAATGAAAATGATGAGCTTTATTTTTTAGACTTTTCAAAGAATCTAATTGATGATAAAAAAAGTAATATTAAAACATTAGTTATTGGATGTGAAGGAGGTTACTCTTCAAGAGAAAGAGAACTTTTTAACAAAGATTATATAGTTGGAGTAAAATCTAATTTAATTCTACGTTCTGAGACAGCAGTTATATCTGCAAGTTCTAAGATTATAATTTAAGATAAGTATTTTTACATAAAAAAAGGGGACTAGATTATCTAGTCCCCTTTTTTATTTTGAAAGAAAAGTTCTTAATGAACTTCTCTCCATTTACTTGCTTTCCATAAGAATGCAAATATAGCAAAGATTACTAAGTAGATTAGGAATTTAGGTCCTAACTCTTCTCTCTCAGCTTTTTTAGAATCACCAACTTCTTCTAAGTATGCAACAACTTGAGCTTGAGCTTCTTCATTAAGTCCAACTCTAGGCATTGCTGTACCTTCAAGATGTTTTTGAGGGTTGTTAATAAATGTTTCTAAATATTCATGTCCTCTTGATCTAATCATTTGAGATAAATCTGGTGGTAATTTACCCATATAATGTTTAATGTCAGCATGAGATGTAAATGCAGCCATAGAGCCACCTTTCATATCAGCATATTTAATACTGTGACATCTTTGACAAGCATTTGTAAATACTTCTTTATTTGTCATTTCTTTTGGTGCAATATCTTTTAAGTAAGCAACAATGTCAGCAATTTCTTGAGGTTGCATCCAGTTATATGAAGGCATTGGGTGAACTTTTCCATCTACAAATTTATGTGCAACTTTTGATGCACTTGCAGGATCTTTAATAAATGCAGCTAAATAAGTCGCATCGTAAAGTTTACCAGCACTACTTAAATCAGGAGGAGTAACTCCATAAGCAGCACCTGAACTTGCGTTATCCATAACTTGAGGAAAACCTTTTGATTCTATTGAGTGACAAGCAGTACAGTTTGTAGTAACTAATACTTCACCGTTTGCTACATTTCCTTCTAAATCTTTAATATCAGCTACATCTTTTTTTACATCAGAGAATGTAAAATCTGCAGGTTCTACATGTGGGTGCATTTGAGAGTGAGCGTATGGCTCAACTCCCCAGTAAGTAACTAGCGTTAAAGCTACTACTACTGCTAATATTTTTAATTCTCTCATAGTGATCCCCTTCTCTTAGCGTCAATTTTAGTAATGATTGGAAGTACAACAAATAATAAAATAAATGCTACTGCTGCAAAGAATCCAACCCATGCATTTGTACCTGTTGGTGGTAATTTACCATAAACAGTTAATACAATTAAGTCAACCATTAATAACCAGAACCAAATAAAGAAAGCTGGTCTTTGGTGTGCTGGTAAGATTTTTGGATCTCTATCTAACCATGGTAATACTAAGAAAATAGCATTAGCAAATGCAAATGCAACTAAACCAATATCAAATGCTTTAAATCCAAACATATCAAAGAAGAATCCTCTAAGTACTTCATATGACCATAAGAAATACCACTCAGGGTAAATATGAGCTGGAGTAACCATACTGTCAGCCGGGTCAAAGTTAACTGGATCCATTGCAAAGTTATAATGGAAGAATACTAAGTAGAAATAGAAAATTAAGAAAATACCTAATACAGCTAAATCTTTAGAAATAAATACAGGCCAGAAAGGAATAACTTTTGACTCTTTTTTATTTCCAGCTAAATATTTTTCAGCTTCTTCATCAAAATCAAATTCTTCAGAATTTTGATTATTAACGTGAGGAATTCTAAGTGTATAAAAGTGTAATCCAATAATTCCCATAATAGTAATTGGTAATAAGAATACGTGTAACATAAAGAATCTAGTTAATGTAGCATCAGCAACATTAAAGTCACCTCTAATCCATACAACCAGTGCATCACCAATAACAGGAACTCCACCAAATAAGTTAGTAATAACCATTGCAGCCCAGTAAGACATTTGTCCCCATGGTAACATATATCCAGAGAATCCAGCAGCTGAGAATGTCATAAATAATAACATACCAGAAATCCAGATCATTTCTCTTCCTTGTTTATAAGAACCATAATAGATACCTGTAAACATGTGAATATAAATAACTAAGAATACAACAGATGCCGCAACACCATGAATATGTCTAAATAACCA
>Ga0193951_1000140_pt1 | contig 32946 bp, 31 predicted proteins | sample BB_2_MG_FD_140370 | JGI IMG/M metagenome (GOLD analysis project Ga0193951, IMG submission 140370) | Microbial mat bacterial communities from the Broadkill River, Lewes, Delaware, United States - BB_2_MG | ecosystem: Environmental > Aquatic > Freshwater > River > Microbial mats | place: USA...
ATCATACGATTTACAAGGTTTTAGTTTCTATTGGTATTAATTTTTGTCGGGGTGGCAGGATTCGAACCTGCGGCCTCCACGTCCCAAACGTGGCGCGATAACCGGGCTACGCTACACCCCGAAAATTTGTATAAAATTCAAACCAAATGATTGGCTTTTCATTTTCGGACTGCAAATATAGATATTTTCTTTAATATCCAATAACATTTATTAACTTTAGTGTTTTAATCTTTTTATTCATTAATATCATGACTATGAAAAACATCATAATTGGATTAATTCTTACGAGTACACTTGCCTGTGCTCAAGATAAAAATCCTAAAAACATTGAGAATACGCATGAGGTTATAGTTTCTGATATTAATATTCCTTGGGGTTTTACATTTCTTCCTGATGAGTCTATGCTAATTACTGAAAAATCTGGGGAACTTATTCATTTTAAAAACGGTAAAAAAACGAGTATAAAGGGCTTACCAGACATTTACTTACGTGGCCAAGGTGGATTATTAGATATTATTTTACATCCTGATTACAACAATAACGGCTGGATCTATTTGTCTTACTCCTCTTCAGAAGGTGAAGGTTCTGGCGGAAATACAACCATAGCAAGAGCCAAACTTAAAAACAATAGTTTAACAAATTTACAAGTACTATATAAAGCCACACCAAATACAACCAAAGGACAACACTTTGGATCACGCTTAATTTTTGATGATGCTGGCTATTTGTATTTTTCAATTGGAGAACGTGGTAACAGATATGAAAACCCACAAGACATCACAAGAGATGGAGGAAAAATTTACCGTCTTAATGACGATGGTTCTATACCAAATGACAATCCTTTTATTAATAATTCTGAAGCCAAAACTGCTATTTACTCTTATGGTCATAGAAATCCTCAAGGGATGACACTTCATCCTGAAACTAGAAATATCTGGACTCACGAGCATGGCCCAAAAGGTGGAGACGAAATAAACATCATCGAAGCGGGTAAAAATTACGGCTGGCCTGTGATAAGTTATGGTGTTAATTATATAGGAACGAAATTTACAGATATTACTAAAAAAGAAGGTATGGAACAGCCTCTGCACTATTGGGATCCTTCAATTGCGCCAAGTGGGATGGCTTTTATAAATAGCGACAAGTATGGTGATTGGGATGGTAACTTACTAGTAGGCTCTTTAAAATTTCAATATTTAGATATGTGCACCTTGCAAAACAACAAAGTCATTAAAGAAGAACGTCTACTAAATGGCTTAGGACGTGTAAGATCTGTAGAGCAAGGACCAGATGGATTTATTTATGTAGGCATTGAAAATTTAGGTATTGTAAAATTAATTAGAAAATGAAAAACGTTATTTTTTTAGGATGGTTCTTATTACTCTTGGCTTCGTGCAACTCTAATGTAAAAAAAGACAATCGTGTCACTCAAAAACAAGATTCAACTGGGCTTAAAGCAAGTATAGAGCGTGGCAAAACAGTATATAATGACATGTGTGTTACTTGTCATTTACCCAACGGTAAAGGTGTACCAAAAGCATTTCCACCGTTAGCAGATTCCGACTACCTAAGAGAAAATCAAACGCAAAGTATAAAAGCCGTAAAATATGGTATGTCTGGAGAAATCACTGTAAATGGCATTACCTATAATAGCACAATGTCTCCTTTAGGGCTTTCAAATGAAGAGGTTGCCGATGTTGTAAATTATATTAATAATAGCTGGGGAAATACAATTGATCACTTTGTAACACCCGAGAAAGTTTCCGAATTATAAATTCGCAATTCTACTTAAATAATTAAATTTGCAACCATCTAACTAATCAAAATTAATATGCTAATTATTGGGATCGCAGGTGGTACAGGCTGCGGAAAAACAACTGTTGTAAATACAATTTTAAAAGAACTACCTGAAGGACAAGTTGGTGTGATTTCTCAGGATTCTTATTACAAAGACACCTCACATCTAAGTTTTGAAGAACGTGTTAAAATTAATTTTGACCATCCAAGATCCATAGATTTTGAATTATTAGAAGAGCACCTCATCGATTTAAAAAAAGGAAAAGCTATTGACCAACCTGTATATTCTTTTGTAAAACACAATCGAACAGGAGATATCATTGTCACAAAACCTAGAAAGGTTATGATTGTAGAAGGTATTTTAATTCTTTCGCATCCAGAAATTAGAGAGCTTTTTGATATTAAAATATTTGTACATGCAGACTCAGACGAACGCTTAGTAAGACGATTAAAACGCGATATTACTGAACGAGGACGAGACATCAATGAAGTATTACAACGCTACCAAAACACATTAAAACCCATGCATCAGCAATTTATAGAACCAATGAAAGAATATGCTGATATCATCATACCAAACAATAAGTACAATACCGTTGCTGTCGATATCGTTAAAACCATAATCAACGAACGCTTATAATGTCTAAATTCAATATAAAATATCTTAAACCCTTTAAGAACATTTACGTTATTGTTCTTATTATTTTTGTGGTTTGGATGTTATTTTTTGATGCTCACTCATGGCTCTTTCACCATGAGCTAAACGGCGATATTGAAGAATTAGAATACCAAAAAGAACACTACCGTAACGAAATGGCTAAAGACAATAAAGCCATTAAAGAACTTAGCACAGACGAAGGTATTGAGCGTACAGCACGCGAAACATACTACATGAAAAAGCCTAACGAAGATATCTTTATAATAGAATATGAAGATAGTATTCAAAAACCAAAAAAAGATGAGTAAATCATTATTTCAAGATTTTGAATCCGTGTCTTCAAAAGCATGGAAACAAAAAATACAAGTAGACCTTAAGGGTGCCGATTATAACGAGACGCTGATTTGGAAAACTAACGAGGGTATTAATGTAAAACCATTTTACCACGCCGACGAATTTGACGTATTACCAGAAGTTTCTAATAGTAAAGCATCTCAATGGAAAATTAGTCAATCTATTGTGGTTAGCGATGCTAAAATAGCTAATGAAAGCATGTTAGATGCTATTAATAGAGGTGCTGAACATTTACTATTACATATTCAATCTGAAACTATTGTAATTGAAGATTTATTTTATAATATCGATTTATCTCAAGTTAGTATAGACATTTCATGCGATTTTATTTCAGAACCATTCGTAAAAGCAGTCTTATCTACTGTAAAATATTCATATAGAGAGGGGCAGCCCCAAATTCATTTTCAGACGGATATTATAGGCCACTTAGCCAAGACAGGTAATTGGTACAATAACCTCAGTGATGATCATCACAAACTGGGTGCAATTGTGGAAGCAACGCATCAGATTAGTGTTAATGTAGATTTATATCAAAATGCAGGAGCCACACTAGTTCAGCAATTAGCTTATAGCATGGCTCATGTTAACGAATATTTAAACCATTTTACAAGTCATAACACCGATTCAGACGCATTAGAGGTAACCTTTAACATCGCCACAGGTTCAAATTACTTTTTTGAAATCGCAAAAATCAGAGCCTTACGTCTATTATGGTCTACATTAGCTTCGGAATATGGAGTAAATACATCTTGTAGAATTATTGCTATGCCTAGTAAACGTAATAAAACAATTTACGATTACAACGTTAATATGCTAAGAACTACCACTGAATGTATGAGTGCTATTTTAGGTGGTGCTAATGTAATATGCAACTTACCCTATGATGCTTTATTTCATAACACAAACGAATTTGGAGAGCGCATCTCTAGAAATCAACTTCTCGTATTGAAAAATGAAAGTTATTTTGATAAAGTAGATAACCCAGCAGACGGAGCATATTATGTTGAAAATATAACCAACCAATTAGCTCAAAAAGCCTTAAATCTTTTTAAAAATATTGAAGCCAATGGCGGTTTTTTAAGTCAGTTAAAAGAAGGCACAATTCAACGAAAAATTAAGGATTGTGCCAACACTGAACAGTTAGATTTCGACTCACAAAAAATAGTATTACTAGGAACAAACAAGCATCCAAATGTAGTAGACAAAATGAAAAATGACTTAGAAGTTAGTCCATTTTTAAAACATGAAAAACGAAAAACACTAATTGAACCTATAATTGAAAAAAGACTATCCGAAAAACTGGAAATCAAAAGACTAAGCGAAGAGTAAAACACACTATAGAAAAAACCTATTACAGTTTTACACTTAAATAAACACATTTACAATGTCTAGAAAAAATCTTCAACATATATCTCTAAAAAAGGAAACTCAACATTTAACACATAGTGAAAAAAAAGAGTTTTTGACTGCTGAAAACATTCTTGTAAAACAGACATATTCAAAGGATGATATTCAAAATTTAGAGCATCTTGATTTTGTGGCAGGAATAGCACCAAACCTTCGTGGACCATATTCTACTATGTACGTTCGACGACCATGGACTATTAGACAATATGCCGGATTTTCTACAGCAGAAGAAAGTAATGCTTTTTACCGAAGAAATTTAGAGGCAGGACAAAAAGGTCTGTCCGTCGCATTCGATTTAGCGACACATCGAGGTTACGATTCTGATCACGAACGCGTCGTTGGAGATGTTGGAAAAGCAGGTGTCGCCATAGACTCTGTTGAAGACATGAAAGTATTATTTGACCAGATTCCTCTAGATAAAATGTCGGTGTCCATGACCATGAATGGTGCTGTATTACCTATAATGGCATTTTATATCGTTGCCGCTGAAGAACAAGGCGTACAACCAGCACAATTAGCAGGAACCATTCAGAATGACATCTTAAAGGAGTTTATGGTGAGAAACACGTATATCTACCCACCTACTCCTTCCATGAAAATCATTTCTGATATTTTTGAATACACAAGTCAACATATGCCTAAATTTAATAGTATCAGTATTTCGGGATATCACATGCAAGAAGCAGGTGCCACTTGCGATATAGAATTAGCGTATACCTTAGCAGATGGCTTAGAGTATATAAGAAAAGGGCTTGAAGCAGGCATGGATATTGACACCTTTGCTCCAAGACTATCTTTCTTTTGGGCTATTGGTATGAATCATTTTATGGAAATCGCCAAGATGCGTGCTGCACGTATGCTATGGGCTAAACTTGTAAAACAGTTTAATCCTAAAAATCAAAAATCTTTAGCATTAAGAACCCACTGCCAAACTTCGGGTTGGAGCTTAACGGAACAAGACCCTTTTAATAATGTCGCTAGAACATGTATTGAAGCTGCAGCCGCTGCCTTCGGTGGCACTCAAAGTCTTCATACTAATGCTTTAGACGAGGCCATTGCTTTACCTACAGATTTTTCGGCTAGGATTGCTAGAAACACTCAAATTTATCTTCAAGAAGAAACCCATATTACAAAAACGGTTGACCCTTGGGCTGGTAGTTATTATGTTGAAAAACTTACGGACGATATTGCCAAAAAAGCATGGAAACTTATTGAGGAAGTTGAAGATTTAGGTGGCATGACTAAAGCTATAGAAGCTGGCATACCCAAATTACGTATAGAAGAAGCTGCTGCTCGTAAACAAGCTCGGATAGATTCTACACAAGATGTCATCGTTGGAGTTAACAAATACCGTTTAGACCAAGAAGACCCTATTTCTACATTAGAAGTCGACAACCAAACCGTAAGACTACAACAGATTGAACGTCTAGAGCGTATTAAAGCAAGCCGAGACACCACTGCTGTATCTGAAGCTTTATCAAAATTAACGGAGGCTGCAAAAACAAGTGAAGGAAATTTATTAGCTTTAGCTGTAGATGCCGCAAGAAAACGTGCTACCTTAGAAGAAATAAGTGACGCACTAGAAGCCGAATTTGGAAGATATAAAGCGCAAATTAAATCATTTTCAGGAGTGTATAGTAAAGAAATTAAAGACGATTCAAGTTTTCAAAAAGCCAGAGCACTTGCCAATACATTTGCCGAACAAGACGGTCGTAGACCTAGAATTATGATTGCAAAAATGGGACAAGATGGTCATGATAGAGGTGCTAAAGTTGTTGCCACAAGTTATGCTGATGTAGGCTTTGATGTTGATATAGGACCACTTTTTCAAACCCCAAAAGAAGCTGCCAAACAAGCTGTAGAAAACGATGTCCATATATTAGGAATATCATCTCTAGCGGCAGGACATAAAACACTTGTACCTCAGGTGATTCAAGAATTAAAAAATTACGGTAGAGATGACATCATGGTCATCGTTGGTGGTGTTATTCCTAAGCAAGACTATCAATTTTTATTTGATGCTGGAGCCGTTGCTGTGTTTGGTCCAGGCACAAAAATTAGTGAAGCCGCCATTCAAATTTTAGAAATATTAATTGATTAAAACAAAAAATGCACTGTAAAATAACAGTGCATTTTTTATTTGAGATAGACCACAACTTAATCGTCTATTTTTTTAGTATCTGTTTTCTTTATTTCAAAGTTTTCGTAATCTCCAGCATTAACTACTGTCCAGTTTTTAAACTCTTTAAAATAAGTTTTTATCGCTTTATTAACATCCTCAACAGTTAGACTTTCAACTCGCTCTTCAATTTCTTTTTGAAACATCATATCCCTATCATAATACAAGTTATTATTGATTGTGCTAGAAAGCTCATTGTCTTTAGCTCTAGATACACTTTGCGCTTGCACCCAACCTTTTACAGCATCATCTAATTCTTGCTGAGTAATACCATCCTTAATAAAACGTGCTATTTCTTCCTCAAAACCCTTTTGTACTTTAGCTTCATTTTCAGGAGCGTAAATTGCATAGATATACATCGTAGAGTTTCTATCATCTTTATCTCCATCTACATTAACACCTCCACCTGCTCCATAGCTTACACCATCTTGTTGACGTAGACGCGTGGCAATACGAGAATTTAAGAATCCACCACCAAACACAGAACCTGCAACTTGTAATGCCGCATAATCTTTATCGTATTCACTTCCTTCAAAATTTAAGAAACCAAGTGTGAAAGCATTTTTCTTATCTGGAGTTATAATTTTTTCGTTTACTGGCTTATTGGTTGCATATGGATCTTTAATTTCAGAATACGGCAAATCAGAGGTAAAATCTGCAAACTCTTTATCAAAATACGTTTTTAATTCCTGTTCATTTATATTTCCTATTGCAATAAGATTAGCGCTATTAGAAATGCCATAAAAGTCATCGTAATAAGCTTTTATATCTTCAACCGTAATACTATTTACAGCCTCCACTTCTTCTTCTATGGTCATATTATACAATGGATGCCCTTTTTTATACTTCTGATTGATCTCTCCTAAGCGCTTTTGAACTAAAAATTGTGGCTCTGTTTTATTACTTTCAATGCCTGCTAATTCTTCAGTCTTAAGCTTTTCTAACTCTTCAGCATCAAAAGCAGGATTTTTTAATATCTCTGTCATAAGTACCAATACCTCTTTTAGATTATCCTTGGTAGAACTTATATATGCTGTTGTCTTACCGTTAGAACCAGTAAAGTAAATCGAAGATTTTAATTCACTTAATTTGTCTTCTATATCTTGTCTAGATTTAGAGGTTGTTCCTTTGTTTAACATTCTTGCGGTATAGCTTGCTAATTTCCCTTTATTCATTAAATCTTTTACTCCACCGTTTCTAAATGTAAAAGAGAGGTTTACGGTTTCACCTCGATTATCTTTTTCTATAAATCCATATTCAATTTTACTTTTTGAAAGCACACCAGAGTCTAAAGTATTTTGGATATTTTCGTAAGACACATCAAAAGCCTCACCGGCACTTAGGGCCGCTTTGCCTTTATAGTTAGTTACCAGGTTTTGCAATCCCTCTGTATGTGGAATTTCAATTCGCATAGGTGTTTTAGTTGGAATAAAATTCCCTACAGTTCTATTTGTTTTTATAAAATAGCGTCCTAAAACATCATTTACTTGCTCTAGAGTTGCCGACTCAATACGATCCCTATGGATAAACATCAATCTCCAATCACCAGCACCTATAAATTCACTTGTATAGGTTCCTAAGTATGAAGAATTTCTAGCAATCTGATCTATCTGTTTTAAAATATTCGCCTTAGCTCTTTTTAGCTCTTCTTCAGTAATTGGGTTTTCTCTTAAACCATCAAATAAATTAAGCATGGTTGTTTCTGCTGTTTCAAGCGATTTGTCTGAAGGCACATCAACATTAAAATACATAAACCCAGGTTCTTTAGTAAAAGGGGAAAAACTCCAAACTGAAGCAGCTTGCTTACCTTCTACCAACGCTTTATATAAGCGACCTGAAGGCTGATCTGTTAAAACATTTTCCACTAAAGTCACTGGTGCATAATCTTCATGTGATCCAGCAGGTGTATGAAACAAAGCAGATACGAGTTGCAAATCACCAACACGACTGAGCTCCACTCTTTTTTCACCATCTTGGGCTGGTTCTATGGTTGGAATATCAACTAAAGGAATTTCAGGATTTTTAATACTTCCAAATTTCTTATCAATTAACGCTAAGGTTTTTTCGGTATCAAACTTGCCTGTAACCATTAATACAGCATTGTCTGGTCTGTAATACTTCTTATAAAATGCTTTTAGATTTTCAATGGGTACACGCTCAATATCAGATTTATTACCAATTGTCGATTGCCCATAATTATGCCATAAGTACGCTGTACTAATTACTTTTTCCATTAGTACTCGCATCGGACTGTTTTCTCCAGATTCAAACTCATTTCGCACTACAGAGAATTCAGAATCTAAATCTTCTTTAGCGATGTACGAATTCACCATGCGATCAGCCTCTAAATCTAAAGCCCAATCAATATTATCTTCGGTAGCATTAAAAGTTTCAAAATAATTAGTACGATCATACCATGTAGTACCATTTGGTCTTGCGCCACGAGCTGTTAATTCTTTGGGAATATCAGGATGATTAGGCGTCCCTTTAAAGACTAAATGTTCTAATAAGTGCGCCATACCTTTTTCCCCATAGCCCTCATGTCTAGAGCCAACTTTATAAGTAATATTTACCGTTACGGTCTGCGAAGAATTATCTGGAAACAATAAAACTTTTAAACCATTGTCTAACATGTATTCTGTAATACCTTCTACAGAAGCCGTCTGTTTTGGCTGCGCTTCAATAAAACTAGATAAGCACAGTACTAAAAGCAGTACTACTGCTGAGCGAAAATTTGTATTCATAATTGATGATATTTTTAGTTACTTGAAAGATAAACATATTTTAAACAACCACAAATCAGTACTTTATGTTTTTTTACCACAAATAAACCAATGATTTTGTAACAGAACGGTCTTAAGGGCATAAAACATTCCGTGTTCTCATCTAAAAAATTCTAAATCCAATAAATTCTGAACACACAAAAAAAACTAAAATTCTTTAGTAAATGTCTTAAAGAGGAGACATGAAAAGTTCTTATTTTAGCAAGAAATCTATTAGGCTTTCAGTATATATAAAGATCTACTAAAAAAGCACCCAACCCCTTATTTCAAGCATCTAAAACATGTTAAAAAACAGAATTACTAAAATTTTAAAACGGACGTTTTTAATTCTGTTTGTGCTAGGGTTATTAATTTTCTATTTTATTTTTCCACGTTTCATTATAGAAAGACGAAATCCCATATTAGAGTCATTTAAATCTCAAAATGTTTATAACAACACTATAAATCAAGAAGAGGCTTCAATGTTTAGGAGAAAAAAACTAACGTTTTTAACGTTTGACAATTTTGAACAATCTGCTCTACTAACATACACTTCTTCAACAAAACCTAAAGGCACCATCATTTTATTACATGGCAGTAGCCATACAAAAGCGCATTTTTATGATTTAAGTAAATTTCTTGCTACAAACGGATTTAATGCCGTAGCCTTAGATATCAGAGGATTTGGTGAAAGTGAAGGTCAGTTTTTTACCTTTGGAGTTAAAGAATCTAAAGACGTTAAAAGATTAGTCGATGTTTTAATTCATAAAGAAGGTTTAAACAATATTGGTATTTGGGGGCAGTCTATCGGAGGTGCGCTTACTCTGCAGAGTATGGGATCTGACCACCGCATTGCCTTTGGCATTTCTGAAAGCACATACACAGATTTAAAATCAAATATTCAAGGCTTTTTTAAACGTCATACAGGTTTTAATCTCGCGCTTATCAGTGATTTCTTAGTAGACAGAGCTGGTAGTATTGGAGATTTTGATCCCAATGACGCTAGTCCTATTAAATATAGTAAACAAATCACCCAACCTACACTTATTATTCATGGTAGCCATGATGAAGCGATAGACATTTCTAATAGTAAAACTATATTTTCTACCATTAAAAGTAAAGATAAGGAGTTTATAGAAGTAGAATCGGCTGGTCATATAAATCTTTGGGAAGTTGGTGGAAAAGCTCTTTTTGATAAGATCCTACACTTCTTAAATAATCAAGCTACAACTTACAACTAAGCATTTAGTTAAAATTACGTTATTCTTTTAGATATCAATATTTTATCCCTAAATTAGAAATCTATTCGGATAAAATTTTAATCTATTAAAACCCATCAATCAATGAAAAAATTTATTATCAGTGCAACAATTTTGTTGTGCTTCACCCTTGTATTACCTTTAAATGCTCAGGGCACAGTAGCAACTTCAAAGCTGTCGTATACTGCGACTAATCCCATTCCATCAGATTCCAATGTTAAAACAGGAGTTTTAGAAAATGGCCTTACTTACTACATTCAAAACAATCCCAAGCCAGAAAACAAAGTAGAATTAAGATTGGTAGTTAATGCAGGTTCAATTTTAGAAGACGAAGACCAATTAGGACTCGCACATTTTATGGAACATATGTGTTTTAACGGCACTAAAAACTTTAAAAAAAATGAATTAGTAGATTACCTTCAGAGTATAGGAGTGAAATTTGGCGCACATCTTAATGCTTACACTAGCTTTGATGAAACCGTCTACATTCTACCTATTCCGAGTGATGATCCTGAAAAACTAGAAAAAGGCTTTCAAATTATAGAAGATTGGGCTCATAACGCACTATTAACCGATGAAGAAATAGACAATGAACGTGGTGTTGTACTAGAGGAATACCGTCTAGGAAAAGGCGCTAACGAACGTATGATGCAAACTTATTTACCTAAAATGATGCATGGCTCTATGTATGCAGAACGTCTTCCTATTGGGACAAAAGAAAACTTAGAAACATTTAAATACGAAAGCCTTAAACGCTATTATAAAGATTGGTACCGACCAGACTTAATGGCAGTTATTGCTGTGGGTGATATTAATATAGAAACACTAGAGGAAAAGATAAAATCTCATTTTGGACATATAAAAAATCCTAAAAACCCAAAGCCGAGGCCTGTGTTTGACTTGCCTAACCATGCAGAAACCTTTGTTGCAATCGCATCCGATAAAGAAGCGCCATTTTCAAATGTGCGATTAATGTTTAAGGATAAAATAAACTCGAAGCCAGATGAAACACTTGACGACTACCGTAAATCTATGGTTGAAAACGTGTTTTCTCAAATGATTAACAATCGCTTAGATGAGATTAGAAATGGAGACAACCCGCCTTTTGTATATGGATTTACATATTATGGTGGTACATATGCGCGTACTAAAAATGCTTTTCAATCGTCAGCTATGACAAGTCCTGAAGGTCAATTAGACGCTTTAAAAACGTTATTGGTAGAAAATGAGCGTGTCCGTCAACACGGTTTCTTTGAAGGTGAATTTGAACGCGCCAAAAAAGATATTATGGCTCGTATGGAAAAAGCTTATAAAGATAGAGACAAAATGGAATCGAATAGGCTTGTAGGCCTTTATATCAATAATTTCTTGGAGCAAAATCCTATGCCGAGTATGGAGTGGAGATTCGATTTTACAAAATCACAGCTACCAACCATTACATTAGACGAAGTTAATGCTTTAATTCAGTCTTATATAAAAGAAGACAACCGCGTCGTCATCCTAACGGGTCCAGAAAAAGAAGGTCTAGAGCAGGTTAAAGAAGCGGAAGTCTTAGAACTTTTAGATCTTGTAAAGTCAATGGATTTAAAACCGTATGAAGACAAAGCTGTGGCATCGTCTTTAATGACCAAAATGCCCTCTAAAGGTAGTATTAAATCCTATGAAACGGATGAAACACTTGGCACAACGACCTTAACTTTAAGCAATGGTGCCACCGTTACCTACAAAAAAACGGATTTTAAAAATGATGAAATATTGTTTGAAGCATTTAGTTATGGAGGCACTTCCCTTTATACAGATGAAGAATATAAAGCCACATCGAATGCCAATGGAGGATTAACAGAAGCCGGAGTTAATGGATTTAATAAAGTAGAACTCGGTAAAATGATGTCTGGTAAAATTGCCAATGTAAGGCTTTCAATAGGATCTTATAGCGAAGGACTCTCAGGAAACACCACACCAAAGGACTTAGAAACATTGTTTCAATTAACACACTTGTATTTTACGGCGCTAAATAAAGATGAAAAAGCATTTAAAAGCTTCACTGATAAGCAAAAAGCATTTTTAGGCAACCTCTTATCTAGCCCTCAATTTTATTTTCAAGATCAACTCTCAGAATTTATTTATGGTAAAAACCCAAGATATACGGGGTTTCCAACTGCAGAAGACATGGACAACGCAGATTATAGCTTAGCCTATCAAAAATATAAAGAACGTTTTGCAGATGCTAGTGATTTCAATTTTTATTTTGTTGGAAATATTGACGAAAATAAACTTGTAGAATTATGCGAAACCTATCTAGCAAGTTTACCTTCAACTGGAAGCAATGAGTCTTATAAAGTCAGTGATTTTAGACCATTAACAGGTTCTCACAAAAAAATTATTGAAAAGGGAGAAGACCCAAAAAGCTCGGTAAGAATTACCTATCACGGTCCTACAGAATACAACCAAAAAGAAGCACAGGCCTTAAAAAGCTTAGCCGAAGTTTTAACCATTAAGTTAATTGAAAAACTTAGAGAAGAAGAAGGTGGTGTTTACGGAGCTGGTGCTAATGCAAGTATAAGCAATATGCCATACGATTGGTTTAGGTTTAATATTAGCTTCCCTTGTGGTCCAGAAAATGTTGATAAGCTCATCACAGCAACTATGAAAGAAGTAGACCTCTTAATAAAAGAAGGACCTACTGAAGAAGATTTAGAAAAAGTTAAGAAAGCTCAAATTTTAGATTATAAAGAAGATTTAAAAACAAATCGATTTTGGTTAAGGCAACTTAAAAATGCAGACTATCTTAATAAAGATCCTCATAATATCTTAAAATTTGAAGAAGCCGTAAATAGCTTATCGCGTGCCGACCTTCATAAAGCTGCAAAAAAATATTTAACACAAGGCTATATTACTGGCATTCACAATCCAGAAAAATAGAAATACAACCTTAATAATAGGCAGTCTTCAATTATTTTATTGAAGACTGCTTTTTTTATAGAACTGTTAACAACTTCAATTTCTTAAAGTCGTAAATAATCGTAATTTTAAGCCCTTATATTTAACCAAATTATTTAATGGGTAAAATCATTGCAATAGCAAATCAAAAAGGTGGAGTTGGAAAAACGACCACCTCAGTAAATTTAGCGGCTTCCTTAGGAGCGCTAGAGAAGAAAGTACTGCTAATAGATGCAGATCCACAAGCCAACGCAAGTTCTGGTTTAGGAATTGATGTAGACACCGTTTCTTTGGGCTCGTACCAGGTTATAGAACACTCTGCAACAGCAAAAGACGCTATTATTGCGTCTAACGCACCAAATGTTGATGTGATGCCTGCACACATTGACTTGGTTGCTATTGAAATAGAACTGGTAGATAAAGAAGAGCGCGAGTACATGTTAAAAAACGCTATTATAGATTTAAAATCAGAATATGATTATATTTTAATAGATTGTGCACCGTCTTTAGGCTTACTTACGTTAAACGCTTTAACCACGTCAGATTCAGTTATTATTCCGATTCAGTGCGAGTATTTTGCACTCGAAGGTTTAGGCAAACTGTTAAATACTATTAAAAGTGTACAAAAAATACACAACGAAACGTTAGATATAGAAGGTTTATTACTAACAATGTTCGATTCGCGCTTACGCTTGTCTAATCAGGTTGTAGAAGAAGTTCAGAAACACTTTAGTGATATGGTTTTTGATACGATTATTCAACGTAACGTACGTTTAGGTGAAGCACCAAGTTATGGTGAAAGCATTATTAACTATGATGTAAGTAGTAAAGGTGCAGTAAATTATTTGAGTTTAGCTAAGGAGCTGATTAAGAAAAATGAATTATAATGGCGAAAGCGACAAAAAAACAAGCATTAGGACGCGGACTTTCAGCTTTATTGAAAGATCCTGAAAATGATATCAATTCAGCAGAGGACACAAATGCAGATAAAGTAGTTGGTAATATTGTGGAACTCGATATCGAAAGTATTGAAGTCAATCCATTTCAACCAAGAACCAACTTTAATGAAGACACCTTAAAAGAATTAGCCTCATCCATCCGAGAGCTTGGAGTGATCCAACCTATAACGGTTAGAAAATTAGCGTTTAACAAGTACCAATTAGTATCTGGTGAACGTCGTTTTAGAGCCTCAAAATTAGTGGGTTTAGAAGCGATACCTGCTTACATTAGGATTGCAAATGACCAAGAGTCCTTAGAGATGGCTTTGGTAGAAAACATCCAACGTCAAGATTTAGACCCAATAGAAATTGCATTATCATACCAACGTTTAATTGACGAAATTCAATTAACCCAAGAGCAAATGAGTGAGCGTGTGGGTAAAAAACGATCTACAATTGCTAATTATTTGCGTTTACTAAAATTAGATCCTATTATCCAAACGGGTATTAGAGATGGATTTATTAGTATGGGACACGGTCGTGCTATGGTAAATATTGTAGACCAAGTAGAACAACTTGAAGTATACGAAAAAATTATCACTAATAAATTATCTGTAAGAGCGACAGAGCAATTAGTAAAAAACTTAAACGCTGAAGAACCAGCCAAACCTAAGGAAGCTAACTTTGAAATTCCTAAACATATTAAAAAAGGGGTTAAAGATTTTTCTGAATACTTTGGACATAAAATAGACGTTAAAATGACTAAGAGCGGAAGCGGTAAAATAACAATTCCTTTTCACTCTGAAGAAGATTTTAATCGTATTAAAAAATTAGTTCAACGTGACAAATAAAAGTTTCTACAGTCTTTTAGTTGGCTTACTTTCAGCACTTTTTTCATTTGCTCAAATAGAAAAAGACAGCACAAGTATTGCCATAGAAGAAAGTCCGATTATCGCCAATGAAACTTTAGTAAAAAAAGAAATAGATCCTTTAAGACCGTCTAAAGCTGCATTTTATTCCGCCGTACTTCCTGGCTTAGGTCAGGCGTACAATAAAAAGTACTGGAAAATCCCTATTGTTTGGGGAGCCATTGGTACCGGAATTTATTTTTATGTCAGAAACGATAAACAATTTGACCGTTACAGAGATGCTTACAAGCGTCGATTAGCAGGTTTTAAAGATGATGAATTTTACAATCTCATTTCAGACGACGGACTTATTAGAGCCCAAGAACAGTTTAGGAGAAATAAAGAAATGTCAATGTTAATTACAATAGGCTTATATGCTCTAAATATATTAGATGCCAATATCGATGCCCATTTACTTCAATTTAACGTTGACGAAAACCTAAGCTTAAGCCCACATTATCAATACAATGAACTGGAGAATTCTTCAGACCTAGGATTAACACTAAATTTTAAATTTTAATATGAAAATAGCTTTACTAGGTTATGGCAGAATGGGTAAAAGCATTGAAGCTATTGCAATACAGCGTCATCATAATATAGTATTAAAAATTTCGGATGCGAATTCTAATTATGACTTTTCAGATGCAGATGTAGCTATAGATTTTAGCATACCATCAGCCGCCGTCACAAATATAAAAAAGGCCATAGACGCAGGTGTGCCTGTAGTTTCAGGAACCACAGGTTGGCTAGACCAATATCCCGAGGTAATAGCATATTGTAAGAAAAAAAACGGTACATTTTTATATGCTTCAAATTTTAGTCTAGGGGTTAATCTCTTTTTTGAATTGAATAAAAAATTGAGTACCTTAATGTCTGGTTTTTCTGAGTACACCACAGAGATTGAAGAAATTCATCATACCCAAAAATTAGATGCGCCAAGTGGTACAGCCATTACGCTTGCTGACCAAATTATTGAGCAATCCGATTATAAAAATTGGACACTAGATGAGCCTAAAGACTCTGAAATCCATATTGAATCCAAACGTATAGAAGGAGTACCAGGCACACACGAAATCACTTATAATTCTGAAATCGATGCCATCAGTATTAAGCATAAAGCTCATAGCAGACATGGGTTTGCGTTGGGTGCTGTTATTGCAGCAGAATGGATTAAAGATAAAAAAGGCATCTTTAGTATGAAAGATGTGTTAAACATTGGTTAATTTGCCAATGTTATGTAACGAATTAAAATAATTTTCAACCTACACAGACAAAATATAAGGTTATGAGCTGGACACAGTGGTTTATTTTTATACTCATTTTACAAGTTATTCATGGCTTAGGAACATGGAAATTATACATAAAAGCTGGTAGAAAAGCTTGGGAAGCATTTGTACCAATTTACAATGCTATTGTGTTAATGAAAATTATTTCACGCTCTTGGTGGTGGGTAATTTTAATGTTTTTACCAATCGTAAATCTTATAATGATTCCTGCGGTTTGGGTAGAAACGGCCCGATCTTTTGGAAAAGATACTAAGCTTGATGCCCTTTTATGCATCGTTACATTAGGGTTTTACCTCTATTACCTTAACTATGTTGCAGATGTAAATTATATTGAAAACAGGGCATTAAAACCTAAAACAGCTACAGGAGAATGGATTACCTCTATTCTATTTGCAGTTGTCGCAGCCACAATTGTTCACACGTATTTCTTTCAACCTTTTGTAATTCCATCATCCTCTTTGGAAAAATCTTTATTAGTTGGAGATTTTTTAATCGTAAGTAAATTTCATTATGGTGCTCGTACTCCAATGACAACAGTTGGTGCTCCGATGGTTCATGATACAATTCCTGTAATAGGAAAGAAGTCTTATTTGTTTAACGATAATTTTGAAGAACGTAACACTTCTTGGATTAATAAACTTCAACTGCCGTTTTTTAGGTTTCCAGGTTTTGAAAGCGTTGAACGTAATGATATTGTCGTTTTTAATCAACCAGCAGATACCTTGCTGAATATGAACGATTTTAAACCAGACCGAAATTATTACAAGCCAATAGATAAAAAAACTAATTTAGTTAAACGTTGTGTCGGAGTGGCTGGCGATACGTTAGAAATAAGAAATGGTTACGTCTTTATAAACGGTAAACAGAATAAATTACCTCCAAGATCTCACCTTCAGTTTTCATATGAGATAACCTTTAAAAGACAATTACAACCACTACGTATTGTTGAGATTTTAAAGAAATATGACATTACAGACGGATTGGGTTATGGTAGAACTGATGGCACGTACGCTATACCTGCTGCGACAGATGAAGCTATTGCGAAACTAAGATTACATCCTGAAGTGGCATCCATTGTGCCAACGAGACAAGAAAAAGGAGTTAACGGAAACATTTTCCCAAGAGATCCAAACTACCCTTGGAATAGCGATTTTTTTGGCCCATTATGGATTCCTAAAGCTGGTGCAACAATAAATTTAAGTCCAGATAACATTGCACTATACAAACGCGCTATTGGAGAATACGAAGGTCACAAAGTGGTGACGCGAGGTGATCAAATTTTTATTGACGATCAACCAGTAACTTCTTATACTTTTAAGCAAGATTATTACTGGATGATGGGAGATAACAGACACAATTCTGTAGATAGCAGATATTGGGGATTTGTACCTAACAACCATATTTTTGGCAAGCCTGTGTTTATTTGGATGAGTATTGATGGTATCAACGACGGACTTAAGAACTGGAGTTTCCGCTGGGATCGCATATTTACAACCGTTACAGGTAAAGAAGAACGCACATCTTACCTAATTCCGTTTATTATACTTGTTTTAGGGATTACGTTCTTTAACAAATGGAGAAAGAAGAAAAAAGCTAATCAGAATTAATTGATAATGATGAATTATAGTTTGAACTTCTGATTGTAATTACAAGAAGTTTAAAAACAAACTTAAGTGAAGCGTTCATGACGAACCCATTTTAACATGTTGTTTTGCGCTGATAGTTTTTCAATATCATGTATAGCCAATCAAATTCATCATTAAACCGTAAATCCTCGATTCTCAAACAGATGAATGCTTTAATTTACCCAACTTATTTCCCAAATATAGCTCACTTTTGGACTGTGGTAAACGCGACTACCATAACTTTAGAAGTTTCTGATAACTATCAAAAACAATCTTACAGAAACCGTACGGAAATTTATGGAGCTAATGGTAAATTAGCGTTAACCGTACCTGTAAGTTATACTCAGAAAAACAGACAGCGCTATAAAGATGTTAAAATAGCAAACGATGAACAATGGCAGTTGTTACATTTAAAATCGCTGCAATCGGCTTACAGCATGTCGCCTTTTTTTGAATACTATATCGATGACCTTATGCCACTATTTGAAACGCATTTTAAGTATATATTAGATTTCAACTTAAAATGTTTTGAAGTATTGCTAAACAGTCTTCAATTAGACATTCAACCAACTCAAACTACAACCTTTGAAAAAGAACCGGTAAGCAAAACGGATTACAGAGGTTTAGTAAAACGAAATTCTGACGTAAAACACATAAAACCCTATACTCAGGTTTTTACAGAAAAGCACGGTTTTATTTCTAATCTTAGCATTTTGGATGTAGTGTTTAACGAAGGACCAAATACCGTGTTGTATTTAAAAAAACTAAATTTATCCATAGATTAATTTTTAGAGCTGTTTAGTTACAATACAAGCTCATTATATAAATCATACAGTTATGCTTCAATCCTTTATTCATTACGGTATACATTTTGGCTTGCCGTTAGTTGTGGCCATGGTATGTTATAAAACGTATTGGTTTAAAGCGTATGCAATAATGCTACTAGGCATGCTCATTGATTTAGATCACTTATTGGCAAATCCTGTATTTGATCCTAACCGCTGTAGTGTTAACTTTCATCCACTTCACTCCTACTATGCTATAGCAGTCTATTTATTCTTATTAATCCCCAAAAAAACACGAATAATTGGCATTGGGTTGGTTATACACATTATAGCCGACTTAGCAGATTGTGCGCTAATGTAATCTACGGTAAGCTAAGTGTTGTTTTTATAGGGTAATGATCAGATAACTTAACATCGAATGTTTTAAAGCTATTTACAGCAAATGCTTTATCTGCTAAAATAAAATCGATTCGCATTGGAAAGAACTTAAAATCATATGTTCTACCAAATCCATTTCCAGCGGCTTCAAAAGTATCTTTTAAGTCTTCACCTTTTACTTTTCTGTAGATATAAGAATAAGCCGTATTATTGAAATCTCCGGTAACAATCGTTTTATAATTGGATTTAGATTTATGTTCTAAAAATAATTCTACTTGTCCTTGCTGTGCTTTAAACGTTGCTCCAACTTGCTTAAAGAGATGACTCGATGTTTCTTTCTTAAGTTTTTCTACATCGGTTTCAATACCCGAAGACTGTAAATGAAAAGTATAAACTCTGATGGTATCTTTTTGTTTTACGATATCTACAAAAATGGCATTGTTATTCGTATTTGGAAACTCTAAAGAGCCAGAATTAATAATGGGAAACTTTGAAAAAATGGTTTGCCCAGATTTCACACCTTCAACATGCCGTGCATTAAAATTGTAATAACCATCGAGGTCAATAGGATCACCTGTTCTATATTCTTGAAGGCATAAAATATCGGGTTGTTCAGTATTTATGAAACCTAAAATATCCTCTTTAACAGTAGGTTCTGGCAACCAACCAAATTTATTAAATAATCTAACGTTAAACGACATAACAGAAAAATCAGATGCACCTTTATCATTAGATGAATATGAAAATTTGTACATAGAATTGATATAGTTCCAACCCAACAACAATACCAACAAGGATAACAGTAATTGCTTTTTAACGCGAAGTAACCAATACATAAAGAAAACACCGTTGAGGATAATAAGTAAAGGTACACCTAAGCTTAAAACAGATAATGATGCAAAACTTTTTGGTGGAATATAAGGCAAGATATAAGACGTAAGCAATAAAAATGCGACCAACGAATTGATGACAAATACAATTTTACTACCTAGTTTTAAACCTTTCATGTGTTATTTCTATTGTTCAATTAAGATCACATGCTGCTCGCTAATAAACATTTTACTGTGGAAATTATATTCTAAATCGATTGGTTTCACTCTAATTACGATTTACCTGCTTTAAATAAAAACTCCTTTTCTTCAGCAGTTAAACTCTCGTAACCACTTTTACTAATTTTATCGAGAATTAAATCTATTTTCTTCTGATTATTAAACGCATTAAATTCATCTTTAGTCTTACCAGCATACTGCTTTTTTTTAGGCTTACGATACACTGTTTTTAAGTTAGATTTTGGTTGAAACCAACTCATAACGGTATCCATAGTACGTTCAAAACCTTTTCCGATATCCGAACCTTTCAGCAATTTTGTAGCATATATATAGCCTAAAAGATAACCGCCAAAATGCGCCACATAACCACCTTGATTAAGACCCGATATCATTCTAATAAAATCTAAGCCTACAATGACCATCGCTACATGCTTCCATTTAACATTAAACGTATTAAACAATCTAATCTCAGTATTTGGCATGTATGTCGCCACAAATAAAAGCAAAGCGCTAACACCTGCTGAAGCACCAACTAATACTCCATTGACACCATAAAAACTAGAAGGCACCAAATTAGCGAACGCCAAATAGGCTAAACCACCAAAAATAATACCTAAAAAGTAGATGTTCAATACCATTTTTGGGCGGAATAAATTTGTTGTCATTCGTGATAAATAATATAAAAACAACATGTTAAACGCCAAATGTAACAAGCCATTATGTAAAAATCCATAAGTAATTATAGACCATGGTTGAAACAGGAAATCCATAATATCGGATGGCATTTCGAAATAACTAAATAAGTTAAATCGTAATAAAGATTTAAAGATAAGCCCAATGATAAAAACGATAACATTGATCGCTATGATTTTACCAAAGACATCTAGGTTATTAAACTTATATTTTAAATCTTGAATTGTACTCATATTAGTTCCAACGGAATTTATTCATGTCATTTTTTTTCCAATACCACATTATTAAGAACCCTATAACTGCTCCACCAACATGGGCCATATATGCGGTATTACTTGGGCTAAAGAAAGAGGTTCCTGTAATTGCAGAAATCACATCTAAAAGTATAATTCCAGGAATAAAATACTTTGCTTTAATTGGTATAGGCAAAAAGATCATCATGAGTTCAGCATTAGGATTCATCATTCCAAAAGCAGCTAAAACACCCATTATACAACCCGAAGCTCCAACCATAGCACTTCTATTTAAAACATTTAAATCGAATATGGCTTTAAACTGATCGTTAGAAATCGGTGCTGTAAAATTAGCCTCATTCAATAATGGTATCATTTTTTGATGCAGTATTTCTCCTTGAATATAATCTCCAGATAACGCATCGATATTCATTATTTGATGTAACAATTCGGATCCAAAATTTAAATCCGCTATACTTTGCATGGCCGAAAAATAATCGACATAATAGTAGCCTAACTGAAAAAGCAAGGCACCAAAACCAGCAGAAAAATAGACAAATAGAAACTTTTTAGTACCTAATCGCTGCTCTACAGGTGTCCCAAACATCCACAAAGCGAACATATTAAACAAAAGGTGTGTTGGCCCTCCATGCATAAACATGTGCGTCACAACTTGCCATGGTTGAAACATATCGTTTGTAGGAAAGAACATAGTAAATAAACCATCAAACAACTTACCATCTCCCAATGTTAATGTTCCTATGAACATAACAACATTAATGATTATTAAGTGCTTTACTCCATCAGTTATATTAAATCTCATACTCTACATGAATTTTTTTTCAATATCCTCAACTGCCATCGTAATAAACGTTGGTCTATTAGTTGGTGACACATTAGGTTCCTTACAGGCAAATAAACTATTTACCATATGCTCTTGTTCAGTACTATTTAGCGATTGCCCATTTTTTATAGCCAAGCTCTTTGCCATGGATTTTGCTAATAAATCTGCAGCACTAAAATTAGTATCTGGGACATCATTTTCTACATCGCTAATTAATTGTTCTAAAATAATAGAGACCTCACTCTCTGGCACACCTACAGGAACTCCTGTTATCGTAATACCATTGGCGTTTAATTCTGAAAACACAAAACCAGTGTGTTCTAAATCAGATTTAAGGCTGTCAATAATCTTAGTTTCATTCGGAGTATAATGCAACTCTAACGGAAATAATAATTGCTGACTTGTAGCTTCCTTTATAGTTATGTGCTTTAAAAAGTTCTCATATAAAATACGTTGATGCGCTTTATTCTGATCAATGACTAACATCCCAGATTTTAAAGTACTTACAATATATTTTTGTTGTAATTGAAACGTCGTTTTGGTTGTTTCAATAGACGAATCACTAAAAATAGATTCGTTCTTAGTTTCACTTTCAAAAGTGACCTGACTAAACTCTGAAGACGCGTTATTACTCTTTGATTCCAAACCAACATACAAACTATCCCATGACGCTGTAGGTACTGATTTAAATCCGGTATTATGACTTGTAGATCTTACTTTTACAGCAGACTCGTCCTGAAAAGGATTAAAACTACGATCAACTTCAATGGCCGGAGTAGATGCTTTTTTATCTTTATACTCGTATGGAGTATTTAAATTACTCTGATGTTCAAAATCTAAAACCGGAGCAATATTAAATTGCCCTAAACTATGTTTCACAGCAGAGCGTAAAATAGCATAAAGCGTGTGCTCATCATCAAACTTAATTTCAGTTTTTGTGGGGTGAATGTTAATATCAATCGATTTTGGATCTACGGTAAGATTCAAAAAATAACTCGCATGATAACCTTCTTTTAGTAAGCCTTCAAACGCCGATTTTATAGCATGATTTAAATACGGACTTTTAATAAAACGTTGATTTACAAAAAAGAACTGTTCTGATTTTGTTTTTTTAGAAAAATTTGGTTTTCCTACAAATCCAGAGATTTTTAACACCTCCGTTTCCTCTTCTACAGGTACTAATTTTTCATTGGTTTTAGTCCCAAAAATATGTACTACACGTTGTCTGTAATTTTCTTGTGGCACATTAAATAAATCATTACCGTTATGGTAAAAAGAAAAAGCAATATTAGGATGTGCTAAAGCCACGCGATGAAACTCGTCTGTAATATGACGTAATTCTACAGCATCTGACTTAAGAAAATTGCGTCTTGCAGGAATATTAAAAAATAAGTGCTTTACAGCCACTGAACTTCCTGTCGGAGTAACAGTAACCTCTTGTGATTTTACTTCACTACCTTCAATAATTATTGCTGTGCCTAGATCGTCTTCAGCCTGTTTCGTTTTTAGTTCAACATGTGCAATAGCAGCAATACTCGCTAAAGCTTCACCTCTAAAACCTTTAGTATTGAGTTGAAACAAATCTTCCGCTGCACTTATTTTTGAGGTAGCGTGACGCTCAAAACTTAATCGTGCATCTGTAACACTCATACCCTTACCGTTATCAATAACCTGGACTAAGGTTTTACCGGCATCTTTAATAATAAGTTTTATTTCTGTGGCGTTAGCGTCAATAGCATTTTCTAATAGCTCTTTCACTACTGAAGCTGGACGCTGAACGACCTCACCAGCTGCTATTTGGTTGGCAACATGGTCTGGTAAAAGTTGAATAATATCTGACATTAGCTTTTTGGAAGAAAAATAGAGAGGTCGAAACCAATAATAAATAAAAACAACACGACTAAAATCGCAACTATAATGATAACTCGTTTATTAACGTTTTCATCTGGATTATGCCTATAGTCATTAACTGCGGCATCTATTTTACCTTTTATTCCTTTGGCAGGAGACACTGTTGTTCGGTGTTCATCAAATTTATGTTTAAGCTCAAAAGGACTCCCTTCACCTTTATAAAAACGAGGTTTATAATTGTACTTTCGATTCTTCTTCATTTTCATTAATCCCATAATTTCCTTATTTTATATATCCATTCAGAATATAAATTAAAACAAAAAGCGAAACTAACATGATTATTAAAGCAGGAAGCGATGTTAACACACTTCCACGTTTTTTACCATTGCTTTTAATCTCATTCCATTTCGTCTCAAAGTCGTCTTTCGACTCTTGTGCTTCGGAATCCTGAAAGCGTGGTTTATATGAAAAACGTTTATTTTTTCTTTGCTGAAACAAGTGATTCTCTAATTAAACTTGATTAATCTCAAAAGTACTGAAAATACAAGGAACTAATGCTTAAGGATTCCTTAAAATTATTAACAAAAAGAATGCCAGAGTTAGCTGCTGACCGTTGGCAGAAATAATTCTGATAATTACTAAAACTGTGAATTAACGGCGTTTCACAAAAACCTTAAAGTGTTATTGACATGGCCTACGAAAAACCAATGCACTAAAAGTTATAGTTTATTTAATGGTTAAAGATTAACAAAATGGCTAAAACCTATGCCGTTTCCTTACGTAAAGCCGCCATTTTTATAGCAGCAATTGCGGCTTCCGTACCTTTATTGCCGTGAATTCCACCAGAACGATCAATAGATTGTTGCTCGGTATTATCGGTGAGCACACAGAAAATAACAGGAATATCTCCCTGTATATTAAGATCTTTAATGCCTTGAGTGACTCCTTCGCAAACAAAATCAAAATGTTTTGTTTCACCTTGAATCACGCAGCCTATTACAATAATAGCATCTAACATCCCTGAGTCTGCATAAATACTTTTACTCATTCTTGCTGCTCCATAGGTCAATTCAAACGCACCAGGCACATTCCAACGTACAATATTCTCTTTTACGGCTCCACAATCTAGAAGCGCATCAAATGCTCCTTCCCATAAGCCTTCGGTAATTTTGTCATTCCATTCTGAAACAACAATCCCAAACCGAAAATCTTTCGCGTTTGGGATTGTTGTTTTATCGTAAGCCGATAAATTATGATTTACAGTAGCCATATACTATAAGCTTGCTTCTACTTTTCCTATTAATACATCTGCCGTTTTTGCTTCGGTTGAAGCAGAAAACTCATTTTTTATACGCTTTAAATACTCTAAAGCTGTAGTGTTTTCACCCAAATCAATAGCCACACGTGCCGCTTTCATTAAGTATAATGGAGTTGTAAAATCATTAACATTAGCTTTAAATGCTTGTTCGTAATACCCTAGAGCATCCGATTTTTGATTTAACTGCACAAATGCATCACCAATACCTCCTTTAGCGATTGGGTTTAACATCTTATCTTCACTGGAAAAATTCCCTAAATGCTCTACTGCATTTTGATAATCTTTTAAGTTTAAATAAGCCATACCAGCATAATAGTTCGCTAAATTGGCTGCAGGTGTTCCACTATATTCATTTATAATATCTAGCATACCGTATTTACCTTCACCACCTTCTAAAGACATTCTATAAAGAGAGTCTGAAGACACACCACTAACAGCATCATCAAAATACTTTTTAGCAGTATACATTTCGTTCATAGCCTCCTTTTGTTGTGGCTCTGCTACTAAATTATTGTAACCTAAAACTGCGAGTACTACTAAAGCTACTGCTCCGACGATACCTAGAATATATTTTTGGTTTTTAACAGCCCATTCTTCTGTTCTTGAAGCACCTTCATCTAAAGTGTTAAACACTTCTGCTGTTGTTGATTCTTCTTCAAAAACCTCTTCCTTCTCTTTAACTGTCTTCGGTTTGTAGCCTCTTTTCTTATACGTTGCCATAAATTGTCATTTTGTGCGTCCGCAAAAATAAAATTTTTATTGGGATTTAAAAGCCTATTTATTTGTTATTTTTGAATTATTAATTACAAGCTCAAAATGCGTTGTTACATCAGTAAAATTAGGCATAACGTTATCTTTTCATGAATCTAAACACACTATCTTTAGTTAATTATAAAAATTTTGAAAGTCAGGTTTTCGATTTCGACGTCAAAATCAATTGTTTTGTTGGTGCCAATGGTATTGGAAAAACAAATGCGTTAGATGCCATTTATCATTTAGCTTTTGGAAAAAGTTACTTTAATCCTATTGCGGTTCAGAACATCAATCATAATGCAGAGTTTTTTGTTGTTGATGGTCATTTCACTAAAAATGATCGCTCGGAAAAAATTATAGTTTCCTTAAAACGCGGTCAGAAAAAAGTCATCAAAAAAAATGGCAAAGCGTATGAAAAATTTAGCGAGCATATTGGGTTTATTCCATTAGTCATTATCTCGCCAGCAGATCGCGATCTTATTATTGAAGGCAGTGACACCAGAAGAAAATTTATAGATAGTGTGATTTCGCAAAGTGATAAAAGCTATTTATCAGAACTCATTAATTATAATAAGGTGTTATCGCAGCGAAACGCCTTATTGAAATATTTTGCACTAAATAATACCTTTAATGCAGACACGCTTTCTATTTACAACGAACAATTGCATGACTACGGTACTGAAATTTTCACAAAACGAGATCGATTTTTAAAAACCTTCATTCCTATTTTTAAAGCGCGCTATGAAGCCATTAGCCAAAGTAAAGAAGCTATAGATTTAACGTATAAAAGTGATTTGTTTGATTCTGAATTAAAAGATTTATTAAACAAAACTATTAATAAGGATAAAGCCTTACAATATACGAGTGTTGGAACTCATAAAGATGATTTGGTATTTCTAATTGATGACTTTCCTATTAAAAAATTTGGAAGTCAAGGGCAACAAAAATCATTCTTAATTGCCTTAAAATTGGCGCAATTCGATTTTATTAAGCAGCAAAGTGGAGTGTCTCCTATACTCCTACTAGACGATATCTTTGACAAATTAGATGAAAACCGAGTGGCACAAATTATAAATTTAGTAGATGATGAGCACTTTGGACAGATTTTTATTAGCGATACGCATGCCGAACGCACTGAGGATGTCATAAAACAAACACATCAATCGTATAAAATTTTCAAATTATGAAAAATTATTTTTGGCTACTCTGCCTGTTTCTTTGCAGCTGTTCAACCAATCCAGAATCCTATATAGCACATATAGAAGGTTATTGGGAAATTGATGAAGTCACCATGGCTGATGGTAGCACCAAAGCTTATAAGTTTAATGAAACCATAGACTATATCAGTATTAATGATAGTTTAAAAGGGTTCAGAAAAAAGCTAAAACCTGGTCTCAATGACACCTATTACACCTCTGATGATGTGGAGGCAATTCAATTAAAAATGGAAGCCAATCAACTAATGATCTATTATACGACTCCATATGCCAAGTGGTCTGAGCGTGTGTTAGAAGCTACACCAACCCATTTAAAACTTATTAATGACAGTGAAAATGTGTATCTTTATAAACGTTACACTCCGATAAAACTAGATTTAGAGTAATTTTGGCAATCTAAATATCAAAATAACTACAAATCTTAAAGACGATAAGCCATGGCAAAACGAAATAACGACAATCAACCGATACAAGATATTTTAAAAGAATTTGTACAAACCAACAACTTACAATCGGGTTTGGATAAGGTCGATGTGCGTGAAGCTTGGGCAAATCTTATGGGCAATGGTGTTAATAATTACACAACTGCCATTGAGTTAAAACACGATACACTTTATGTTCAACTTAGCTCTAGTGTACTCCGAGAAGAGCTGAGTTACGGCACTGAAAAAATCATTAAGATGCTTAACGAATCTCTGCGGAAGGAAATCGTAAAAAAACTAGTACTGCGTTAAAACTAGCGCTTTATTATTTGCTTTTATATATACTATTCTCAACACTCACTTTTCGTTTTTGGTTCTATAACCTTAATATGTTTTGAAATAAGACACTTAGCGTCATATAACCAAAATACATTCACCGCTATTAATTAGAAATTCGCCGTTATAATTCCTGCTATTAGTAATTGACTTTAATAATAAATTTCCTATTTTTAAATTCTCTATAAACTAATTTCATGAACTATTTTAAACTCATTCTTTCCTTCGTGCTAACGATAGCCATTTTCTTTGCGCTAAATACGAAGTTCGGATCCATTCCCCCTATAGGCAAATTCTTAAATCCATATACTGGAGTCTGGCAGAATGAAACCGACGAATCCATATCTGGGTCTATCTCTATCCCTGAGTTACAAGACGAAGTTACGGTACATTATGATGCCGAATTAATTCCGCATGTATTTGCACAAAACGATCTCGATTTGTACAGAGCTCAAGGTTATATTACCGCAAAACACAGGTTATGGCAAATGGAGTTTCAAACCTTTGCTGCTTCTGGTCGTTTATCTGAAATTATTGGAGATGCAGCGCTAAATTACGACCGACAAGAACGCAGACGTGGCATGGTTTACGGAGCCGAACAAACATTAAAAAAAATGGCTGAAGACAAAACCACAATGGCCTTGGTTCAGGCCTATGCAGATGGTGTAAATAGCTACATTGATCAATTAAACCCTAAATATTTACCGGTTGAATATAAATTACTCGATTACCAACCCGAAGCATGGACACCAAAAAAAACAGCTCTATTGCTAATGTATATGACCAAAATGTTGGCTGGTGGAGACGAAGATATGGCAAATACAAATGCCTTGCGTTTGTTTGGAAAAGAACGCTTCGATTTACTGTTTCCAGATTTTTTTGACATAACAGATCCTGTAATTTCAAAAGAAACGGATTGGAGTTATATTGATGTGCCACAAACACCATCACCTCACAGTAAACCTGTTTTAGATTCCATTTCCGAAATTATAGATCAGCCAAATCCAGATAACGGAAGCAATAACTGGGCTATTTCTGCTGACAAATCGGCTACAGGACATCCAATTTTAGCTAATGATCCGCATTTAGGATTAAACCTTCCTTCGATTTGGTTTGTAATGCAATTAAGCACACCAGATCACAATGCCTTCGGTGCCACGTTACCAGGAGCACTAGCTGTAATTTCAGGTTTTAATCAACACATTGCCTGGGGAGAAACCAATGCCACCAGAGACGTTATAGATTGGTATAAAATTGAATTTAACGACGACCGAACACAATACAAACTAGATGATGAGTGGAAAGATGTTTCCGTAAGAGTTGAAGAGATTAAAATAAAAGGAAAAACAACATACAAAGATTCTGTACGCTACACACACCATGGTCCTGTGGTCTATGATAAAAATTTTAAATCTGACGAAGCATTAGCTGGATATGCAATGCGCTGGACAGGACATATACCTGGCAATGGGCAAAAAACGTTTACCGAACTCAATAAAGCCAAAAATTACGATGATTATACAAAGGCTCTAAAAAATTGGGTAGCACCTGCACAAAACTTTGTGTTTGCTTCTACGGAAGGAGATATTGCCTTGTGGATACAAGGTTTGCTTCCGAATAAATGGGAAGGACAGGGCAAATTTATTATGGATGGTAGCAAGTCTAAAAACGATTGGCAAAGTTTTATTCCTCAAGAATTTAATGCACACACAAAGAACCCTGAACGCGGTTTTGTAAGCTCTGCAAATCAGCATCCTGTTGATGAAAATTATCCGTTTTACGTTTTTAATGATGGGTATGAAACCTATAGGAATCGTGTTATTAATGGATTCTTTAATTCTAAAGCTAAGTTTGACGTTCAGGATTTTAAAGATTTGCATAATAACAATTATAATTTAAAAGCTGCCGAAATCGTACCATATATGTTAGAGCACATGGATCATTCTAACCTTACTTCGGATGAAAAGAAAATCTATAATGAGATTAAAAACTGGTCGTTTAACAATGATATTAACGAAGTTGGCCCAAGTATCTTTAGACAGTGGTATGGAAAACTATATCATTTAGTTTGGGATGAATTTGATGTAGACAACACCGTTCTAGAAAAACCATTTACCTACCAAACCATCTATTTATTAAAAAATAAAGGGGATGATACCTTTATGGATATTGTAGATACACCAGAAAAAGAAACCGCCAAAGATTTATTTCTAATAGCCTTTAAAGAAGCCGCAATACGACTTAAAGAGATTAAAAACGAAAAAGGAGATTACACTTGGCTTAGCTACAAAGCCACACATGCCAATCATTTATTACAAGGTTTGCCTGCGTTTTCTGTTTTTGATATTCCGATTGGAGGAGACCGAAGCATTGTCAATGCCACCTCAGAAGACCATGGACCATCTTGGAGAATGATTGTAGAAATGACCTCACCTCCAACAGGCTTGGGCATATATCCAGGAGGTCAATCTGGAAATCCTGGCAGTAAATATTACGATAATTTTATAGACGATTGGGCAGCTGGAAAGTATCACAGTTTAAATTTTCTACAAACTTCTACAGCAACTGATGCTATTATTGGCACACAAACTTTAACACCTACAACTGATGAGTAAAAATATTATCAATTTCATAATCACTATTGTATTAGCTTACGTATTATCCTTATTTCTACCATGGTGGTCTATAATGACAGCCTCGTTAGCTACGGCATTATTTATACCTTTAAAAAAAGTAGCAGTATTTTTGGTTCCATTTTTAGCCATCCTATTGCTTTGGTTTGTACTAAGTTATTTTTTAAGCAGCGGAAACGATTTTATTTTAGCCAAACGTATTGCTATTCTTTTACCCTTAGGAGGAAATCCATATGTTTTGATGTTAGTTACTGGAATTATTGGTGGTTTAGCAGCAGGAATTGCAGCTGTTTTTGGAAAACAGTTAAGTAACGCTCTAAAAGCACGCATACAGGCTTAAAAAAGTGCACTTATCCCATAAAGAAAATGAGATATAGTTAATATTTAGTTGGATATAACTAGTTAGGCACAAGTAACCCACGAATGAAAATTCAGTAAAAAAATATACCTTTGCATTTAATAAAAAACACTAGAAAGATTCTTGACAATTGAACATAACATATCACGAATAGATTATCTTCTAAAGTTATACAGAATAACTTTGAAAGAGTTATTGGAAAAAATCAGCGAAGGGCTGAAAAATCCAATAACTAAGGATGACTTATACTCTAGTGAAATTAAAATTAGTCATTTAAAGAAAATTGATAAGGTTTTCAACAAAGGTCTTGAGTATTACATTAATCCTCGACCAATTTCAGAAAACAAAGATGCTAGTATTTTTTTCAGAAAAGATAAATTCAATTCTGACTTAAATATTGGAGCAAAAAAAATCGTAAATCAATTTGAGGATTTAAAAAATTCATTAACTGCAATATCTAAACTTTCTGACATACAATTTGAGAGAAAAATTCCAATTTTCTCAATAAAAGATAGCCCTAGAAAAGTAGCACAAGAAATTAGAGATTTATTATATCCTAGCGAGTTTTCGCCAATTTTAAGAGACTTCTTAAAAGAACTTATCTCAAAATTTGCAGAAAACAATATAATGGTATTTGAGTTTGTAGAAACTTGGAATAAAAAAGATACTGCAAATATTAATGGATTTTATCTAAACCCGAATGTGATTGTCTTAAAACGACAACAAAAATCATTTAGAAGAGAAATCTTTACTTTAATTCACGAATTAGGTCATTATTTACTTAACGAAGAAGAAATTGAAGAAGTTGATGTAAAATCAATATTTCAAAAAGATTTAAGTAAAATAGAAAACTGGTGTAATGAATTTTCTTATTTCTTTTTAGTTGGTAATTATGCAAATACTATTGAAGGTCTAAATAAAGCAGATTCATCAAATGATTACCATTTTGATTTAATTCAAAGGATTTCAAAAGAAACAAACTTAAGCACATTAGCTTTATATACAAGATTGTTGTACTCTAAAAAGATTTCTTATAAAGGTTATAACAATGTCAAAAATGAACTTGAAGAACTTTATAAAAAGAAAATAGAGGAAGAAAACAAAAAAAAGGAATTAGATAAAATTTCAGGAATAAAAAAAGGTGGTTCTGTTCCTAAACCTATTAACTCACCACTATTTGTAAACACATTACAAACAGCATTATATGGCGGAGTTATTAATGAATATGACTTTTGTAAAAAACTAAATATAAAACCTGAAAAAATTGATAAATATATCTAATGAGATTTATAATTGATACAAGCACTTGGGTTTCATTAGTTAGATACTACAAACCTTTTGATAATAATTCTGTGATTTATGATTTTTTTAAACAAAAAATTAGAGATGGAGAATTTATCTTATTATCAGAGGTATCAATAGAATGTTCTTATGTTTCAAAAAAAATAGTTCCAAAAGAATTGGACTTTATAATTGACAAACAATACATTACAAAAACAGTAAGTTTACTGCCAACTAAGAAATTTTATAACTTATTAGATAATCAGTTTTGCAATCAATTCCAAAAAAGATTATTATCCGAAACAGATATTGAATCCTTAACAAATGATTTTCTAAAATCAGCTGACGCAAAAATAATTCTTAAATCAATAGAAATCTCAAAAACTTTAGATAATCAAATCACAGTTGTAACTGAGGAAACAAGTTCTAATAACGACAATAAATTATTCAAAAAAATTCCTTCGATTTGTAAAGAATTAAAAGTTGAATGTATTGGATTACCTAAATTAATTGAGTTATTCAATAAAGAAATCAACGTGCAAATTAAAAATACCAGTGCCTAACAAAGAACTGAGTTAAAAAACTAGTAACTTTAAGCTAATTTTGAAACATAGTTTTCATCATAAGGTAATCCGCTTTTTGCAATAGCAAAGGCCTGTTTTAGCAACTTATTCGCTACGGC
>Ga0193951_1000141_pt1 | contig 32938 bp, 25 predicted proteins | sample BB_2_MG_FD_140370 | JGI IMG/M metagenome (GOLD analysis project Ga0193951, IMG submission 140370) | Microbial mat bacterial communities from the Broadkill River, Lewes, Delaware, United States - BB_2_MG | ecosystem: Environmental > Aquatic > Freshwater > River > Microbial mats | place: USA...
AACGAAAGAAGCCGTTGACCCGCAAAATGTTCTTAAGCAAGAGCGATTAAAATCAGACTCAACGGAAGACCAATTTGCCGGTGGTATACCGGGAGCACTTGCGAATCAACCACCATTACCTGAGGCTGATGGGGAAGAAGACAATAATGAACGAATCTCTGAGCGCAGTGAGAGCAGTCGTGAATATGAAAATGGTCGATCTGTAACACATACGCGTTACGAAGTTGGTCGTTTAACTAATATGAGTCTATCTGTGCTGGTAAACGAGGCTGCATCAGGCTCTGAAGAGGGCTGGCAACAAGCAAACCTTGATGCTTTAGGTCAAATGGTTAAAACCGCAACAGGATATAATTTAGAGCGTGGTGATCAATTCAATATTACTAGTTTCGCTTTTGTTGAGGCAAAAGTACTCGCCCCTGGTGAAGGTTTACAGTGGTGGCAGATGCCTGAAGTTAGAGAATATGCGCGTTATATTTTCGGTTTATTAATAAGCTTAGTACTTATTTTATTTGGTGTTCGTCCGCTTGTTAACCATTTAATTAAAGGTAAAAATATTACTGCACCTGCTGCAACTCTTGTTGAAAATCAAGTTAATGGCGCTAGCTCAGAGCATCCTTTTGAGCGTCAAAGTACACCGTTGGATGACGCACTTGAGAAAAGTACAACTGAAGAAAATAACGCTGCTGGCGCAAACGCTAACGCAAACGCTAATACTAACTCTACTATTGCATTACCTAAAGTCGGTAGTGATTTCGAAGAGCAAATTGCGCATATGCAATTATTGGCTAGCCGTGAAACTGAGCGTGTGACATCAGTCATTAAATATTGGGTAGAGCAAGGGGTTGAAAGTGAATCAGGAAAATCATGATGGTATAGATATATCGGTACCGGGTCCAGACCGTGCCGCTATATCAATACCAGCGCTAGACCGTGCCGCTATTTTATTACTCAGTATGGGTGAAGAAAATGCGGCAAGTGTGATACGTAAATTAGGTCGACGTGAAGTTAAAGCTATTTCAGAGCGTATGGCAAAAATATCAAATATTACTAAAAATGATGTTGCTAATACACTGACTCACTTTTTTGATTGTTATCGTAACGAAAGCGGTGTAAATGGTGCTTCTCGTGCATACCTAGAACGTGCTTTAGATAAGGCTGTAGGTCGACGTCTTGCTCGAGGAATGCTTGATGATATTTACGGTGGGGCTATGAATGATGATTTACGTCGTTTGGAATGGGTGCCTGCCGAACTTATTATGCGCTTTTTAGAGCAAGAACATGTACAAATGCAGGCACTATTTTTGGCTTTTTTACCGCCAGAGCAAGCGGCGGCTGTTATATCACTATTTCCAGAGCCAAAACATGATGATTTATTGTATCGAATAGCAAGTTTACGCGAAGTAAGCGAACATGTAATGGACGATATTCGTTTGACAATTGAAGCGTGTATTGAATTTGTTGGTTGTCAAGTTGGTGCACAGGTCAATGGTGTTGATAAAGTAGCTGAAATTATGAGTCGATACAGTGGTAATAAGAGTCATATTATCTCGGTAATGAAAAAGCACGATAATAATGTTGCTGATGCGATTCAAGAGCGTATGTATGACTTTAGTAGTCTAACTTTACAGTCAGACGAAATACTATCTCAACTGTTAAATGATATCCCAGATGAACTTTGGACCATGGCATTAAAAGGGTCGAAACCTGATTTTATGGAACGTCTACTAAGCTCGTTACCTAAGCGTTTGGCGCAAGTATATACACAGCAAATCGAAAATTTATCGGCGCAACCTGTTAGCAAAGTTGAAGCCGCTAGACGGGAAATTATGAACATAATACGAGATATGAGCAAAAAAGGTGAAGTTGATTATAGACTCTACCAAGAAGAAACGGCTGGTTAATGATGAGTGAACCGTTTCGATTTCCTACGCTAACAAAAACCGATCAACAGCAAAGCTTACATCAACGCTTAAAGCAGGCGGAAGAGTTTGGTTGGCAAAAAGGCTTCGATGAAGGAATTCGTCAAAGTATTGAGGAACAAAAAGAAAAAATGGCTCAGGAAGTGAATGAGCGTGTTGAAACTTTAATTAAAGAGCAGATAGATGAGCATAAGCAAACATTACTTTTGCGCTTTAATGATCTATTTGAACAGTCTGAAAAAAATATTAACTTACAATCAGATGACGTTATTAAAGAGTTATGTGTTTTAATTACTAAAGTCACCAAAACGGTTTTAGATTGTGAGCTAAAAATACAGCCTCAGCGCATGATTGTGCTTGTTCAGCAAGCTATAGAGTTATTAGCTGGACGGGATAAGATCAAAGAGGTTGTTTTTTCATCAGCAGATAAAGACTGGCTTGATGGTGCTGCATTAGAGGTGCTTACTACACAAGTTACGTTTGATGAACAACTCTCCCAAGGTGATGTTCAACTAATTGCTGATCAGCAAACACATAGTTTATCATTCTCGCAACGCTTAGATGCCTTGCTAAATGAAGCAACTACAGCACTATTGAGTGATGATTAATTCATGACTAGCACCCTATTAGAGCGCTTAGGAAAAGCAACTTGCGCGTTAACATCTCCACCACTCTTGCAAAGCTACGGCCGTTTGGTCCGTGTAAATGGCTTGACGCTGACAGCAGTAGGAGGTGTTTTCACCATGGGGAAAAAGTATCAAGTTGAGGGTATTGATGGTACTTGGTATGACGTTGAAGTTATTGGTTTTCATGAGTCTGAAGCCTATTTAATGCCATTGAATAAAATTCAAGATTTGTACGCTGGCGCTCGTGTTCGAGTTGCCAAGAATGAGCCTTCTGTCTGTATTGATGAACGATTGTTAGGGCGTGTGCTTGATGCACAAATGAATCCTATTGATGACCTCGGGCCATTAGCAAAAGATCAAGAAAATGTTGCGCTTAAGCTTTCAAAATCGACTCAATTAAACCCTCTACAACGTAAAGGGGTCACTGAGCCATTGGATGTTGGTATTCGAGCCATCAATAGTTTATTTACTGTTGGAAAAGGTCAACGTCTGGGACTATTTGCAGGGTCAGGCGTAGGTAAAAGTAAGCTATTGGGCATGATGACTAAATTTACCTCAGCGGACGTGGTTATTGTTTCGCTTGTTGGTGAGCGAGGTTGGGAAGTTAAGGAATTTATCGAACAAAGTCTCGGTCCTGAAGGCTTAAAAAAAGCAATTATTATCGCTTCACCTGCTGATGATTCTCCTTTACTTAGAGTTAAAGCTGCGGAGTTAAGCCATCAACTTGCTATATATTTTCGAGATAAAAACCTTAATGTGCTGCTACTGATGGACTCCCTAACACGCTATGCGCAAGCCTATAGAGAAATAGGCTTATCTGTAGGAGAGTTACCCGCTTCTAAAGGCTATCCTCCTTCAGTTTATAGTAAATTAACTCAGCTTGTTGAAAGCTCAGGTAATAGCGAAAAAAGCCAGGGCTCAATGACAGCAATTTATACGGTATTGGCCGAAGGTGATGATCAACAAGATCCTATCGCCGATAACGCTCGGGCAATTTTAGATGGTCACATCGTTCTTGATCGTACGCTGGCTGAAAAAGGGCATTACCCAGCGATAAATATTGGTGCTTCTATTAGTCGTGTTATGCCAAATATTGTGAATCCATCGCAATTGCAAAATTGCTATACATTAAAGAAATTATATAGTCGCTATTTACAAGTTCATGAACTTATTCCACTTGGCGCGTATCAAGCAGGTAAAGATGCCGAACTCGATGCCGCTGTGACGTTATATCCAGAAATTGAAAATTTTTTGTGTCAAAAGCTTAATGAAAAAATTGATTTTTCAGACTCAGCTACACAGTTAGAATTAATAATGGGGAAGTATAATGCTAACTAAGTTTAAAGATATGCAAAAAGATAAGCTTGATCAGATGCTAGCTAAACAATCGGAATTACAACAGCGTAGTGCTCAAGAGCAACAACGTTTACAATTATTGCAGCAACATATCGACAGCATGGAAAAGAATGTAAGTATGAAATCATCTATATGCTTGCAAAATCTTTCAGGTATGAAAGTGATCTTGAACAACTTATCTAACCAACAAAGTGCATTAATCACTCAGTCACAAAATGACGAATCACGTCAACAGCAAGCCTGTTTAAAGCAGATGAACTTTACCAAAGGAATAGAAGGGATTGTACAAAGTCGCCATCAAGTCTTACAAGAGCAGTTACAGCAACAAGAAAATAAAGACCTCGATGAAATGGTTATTCAAGGCTATGTTCGCAATAAACAAACAGGTTGAAGCCATTTTTATACCTTGTCTATACCATAAAATAACAAGCTAATCTGACCATAGTTTTGATTAGTATGGCTTAACTTTATTTCACTTCTTCTTCAATGGTGCTTAGCCATCAGCACTTAGATATCACACACTTGTATTAACTACTGTACCCCAAGCAGTCACTCTTTCTATTATTTGATCATATTTTAATTCAAAATCAATTAGATGATCCTTTTCTTATTTTTTATAAGTGATTGTTTTTATTTTTATTTTATAAGTTTTATTACCATGAATACATCAATTAATTTAAAATTTAACTGTAGGTTTATCTACAACTACCATTATTTTTATTAATAAATTTGTTGACTATATAAACTTGTGGTGGGATTATGCTCGGTAGCTGGGCATTTGCCCTAGTAATTTATAAAAATAAAATATTTAAACAAAGTGAAGTTATTGCGCTAAATAATAGTTTCATTTTTTCTAGGTCTGACTTTGCTGATTGTTACGCAAATACTTTCGATCTTACTGAATTTACGGTTAATACATAAAATAAAAGCAAAATAATAGAGGCGTAAATATGAAACACATATTTATCTCTTAATATTTGTTTATAAAATGAAAATGGGGAAAAAGATAAATGTCTGATATTCAGAGAGATAATTCATTTAGTGATATAAATGAAGAACAAATGCCCGTTGCAAAAAGCAAATTACATGGCTGGAAACATTTCGCTGGTTTGTATGCAGGAGAGCATGTTGCTGCGACCGAATTTGTTATTGGGGCAACCTTTGTTGCCTTAGGTGCATCGACCAAAGATATCCTTTTAGGTTTAGTTATCGGTAACTTATTAGCAATGATGTCTTGGTGGTTATTAACAGCACCTATTGCTGTTGAAACTCGCTTAAGTTTATATAATTACCTTAATAAAATTGCTGGTAATTCAATGACCAAGCTTTATAACTGGGCTAATGTCGTTATTTTCTCGGTTATCTCTGCAGCCATGATCACAGTATCTTCTACCGCGGTCAGGTTTTTATTCGACATACCTGCACAACTTAATTGGTATCCAAATAGTTTTTGGTTTGTGGCAATCGTCTTAGCGGTTGGTTCTATTGTTGTGTTTGTTGCTATGTACGGTTTCTCAACCGTTGCGGACTTCTCTAAAATATGCGCGCCTTGGTTATTTGTTATTTTTATAGCGGGCTCTTTCACGCTTTTCCCTGCCTTATCTAATCATGTTTTAGGTACAACCACCTTAACTGGGTGGGGTGATTTTATGACTATTGGTGATAGCTCTATTTGGACTGGATTTACCAGTGATGGTGAAAAAGGTATTGGCTTGTTTGAAGTTATTGGTTTCGCTTGGGCAGCCAACTCAATTACACACTTTGGTTTAATTGATATGGCGATATTTCGTTTTGCTAAACGTAAAAGTTATGGCTTGTTCTCTGGTGTTGGTATGTTTTTTGGGCATTACTTAGCTTGGATTTCGGCAGGTATTATGGGCGCAGGTGCTGCGGTATTACTTAAAACAAGTATTAGTTCATTAGACCCAGGCGATGTTGCTTATCATGCATTAGGTTTAACTGGCTTTGTTATTATTATTATTGCCGGTTGGACCACGGCGAATGCTAATTTATATCGTGCAGGGCTAGCTGCTCAGTCTATTTTTGTTAATCAATCACGTGAAAAAACAACCGCTATTGTTGGTGTTGTTACCGTAATTATTGCTTGTTTCCCGTTTGTATTCTCTCAAATGTTACCATTATTAACTTACGCTGGTTTATTAGTTGTTCCTGTTGGCGGTATTGTTTTTGCAGAGCATGTATTGTTTCCAAAAGTTGGTTTAACGCGTTATTGGGCTAAATACCAAAATATTTCTCGTAGTATTCCTGCCATTGCTACTTGGGCTTTAGCTTTAGTTTTTGGTTTTGGTTTAAATATTTTAGACGTAATGTCTTTCTATTACTTATTCATCCCTACTTGGATATTCAGCATTGTTATTTACACCTTTTTAGCTAAGCAATATGGTGCTGATCGAGACTATACCAGAGCAGAAGCGGCAGAATTACTTGAGCAGCAAGAAATTGTCGCTTATCAAGTTAAGCAAGCTACTAACAATAAGCCTTTTATTCTTGATACAAGTGTCATGAGCAAACTATTAAATGTTGTCTCAGTTATTTCATTATTGGTTATTACTGCCTTTGCTTGTCAAGTTATGTTTTTCAGTGAAACCATGGATATTTATGATGTAAATAAAGCGGAATTCGAATTTTACTGTTTTATCTTTACTATCACCTATTTCGCGAGCGCTTATATGTCGCTAAAACGTCAAAAAGCGCTGAACAAGTAGTAATTTAAAAGTAAATAAATACAATTCAACAAACTGGATAGCCTGAATTAGCGTTATCCAGCCTATATTTTTAGGGTTAATCCTATACCGTAAGGCAAAAAACATGACTATTACTTCATTAAATGAAACACAAAGCAACTCGTTAAACCAATTAACATTAGCGAGTTTACCTAGCAATATTGATATTCCTACTTATGATCGTAGTCAGCTTAAGCCGGGTATTGTTCATATTGGTGTTGGTGGTTTTCATCGTGCCCATCAAGCGGTATATATTAATGAATTATTAAAAACACCAGGCTCTGAGCAATGGGGAATTTGTGGTGTAGGTTTATTAGAAAATAATCGCGGTTTACGTGATGTTTTAGTTAAACAAGACTACTTGTATTCTTTAGTGGTACGTCATCCAAATGGCGAAATAGATAACAAAATTATTGGTTCAATGATTGACTTTATCTTTGCACCAGATAGTAAACAGGCAGTGGTAGACAAGCTAGCGCATAACGATACAAAAATTGTGTCGTTAACTATTACTGAAGGAGGTTATAACCTAAACCCTATTACTGGCGATTTAGATTTAGAAAACGAAAGCATAATACACGACATTACCAATCCTGAAGATCCAACAACAGCATTTGGTTATATTGCTGCAGCATTACAAATACGTAAAAGCCAAGGCATGCCAGCTTTTACTGTGCAGTCTTGTGATAATATTCAACATAACGGTGCCGTAACACGTAAAATGCTACTTACTTTTACTCAGCAACAAGATCCTGAATTAAGTCAATGGATTGAAGATCATGTTGAGTTCCCTAATGCTATGGTCGATCGCATTACCCCGGTAACAACAAAAGCTGATATTGACTATGTGGCAGATACTTTTGGTTTAATCGACGAATGGCCAATTACCTGTGAATCATTTTCACAATGGGTAATTGAAGATAACTTCAGTGATGGTCGTCCTAATTGGGATTTAGTTGGTGCGCAGTTTGTCACAGATGTAACACCATTTGAAAAAATGAAAATACGTTTATTGAACGCAGGTCATTCAGTATTAGGTTTATTAGGTTCAATCCATGGTTATGCAACAATAGATGAAACCGTATCAGATAAAGATTTTGCCCAATATCTACGTGCTTTTATGGACTTAGAAGTTACACCACTACTTGATGAATTAGAGGGTATTGATCTCGATGAATACAAAGACACGTTAATTGAACGCTTTTCAAATCCAAACATTAAAGATAGTTTAGCGCGTATTTGTTCTGAAAGTTCAGCTAAATTACCTAAGTTTTTAATCGCCACCATAAATGAAAACTTAGCGCTTGGGCGTGACTGTTCACTTGCTACGTTAGTTATTGCAACATGGTGTTTATACAGTGACAAACAAGTTAACCAAGCGTTAGAAGCGTTAGATATTCAAGATGCAATGAAAAATGATCTTGCTAAGTATGCGCATAAAACCACTGAAGATAAGTTAGCTTTCTTAAGAATTAATAGCTTGTTTGGTGATCTCATTGAACAACCTGTTTTTAGTGAGTTGTATGGCAACGCGATTGATGAATTATATTTACCAATCAGTAATATCAAAAATATTATGAAGAATACCCTTAACCAAAAACTAGCAGCGGAGAAATTATAATGAATAGCTTATTCATCAATGATAAAGCGCCAAGTGAAATCACCATTAACTGCTTTGGTGAAGTGTTATGGGACTGTTTTACTAGTGGTAAACGTTTAGGTGGCGCGCCGCTAAACGTCTGTTTACGCTTAAATTCTCTTGGTATAAAAGCACAAATGCTCAGTGCTGTGGGTGATGATGTTTTAGGTCATGAAATTGTTGATCAAATAAAAGATCGACAAATGAACACTGATTTTATTGCAATTAATTCTGAAAAGAAAACCAGTACGGTTGAAGTGACATTAGATCAAAGTGGCTCAGCTTCCTACGAAATTGTTGCGGACACTGCTTGGGATAACATTGCCTTAACTCCAGACCTTATTGAGCAAGTGACGTCTGCTGATATTTTTGTTTTTGGTAGTTTAGTTTGTCGTCAAGCTACCTCATTAAATACTTTAAGAGAGTTAATAAAGGTAGCCAAGTTTAAGATTTTTGACGTGAACTTACGCAAACCGCATTACCAACTAGAAACCTTAGTTGAACTAATGCAAGAAGCAGATTTTGTTAAGCTGAACGATGATGAACTTTACGAAATCGCGCATGCTATGGGCTCTAAGTTTAACTCGTTAGAACAAAACCTTGAGTTTATTGCTGAACAAACCAATACACCCTATATGTGCGTTACCAAAGGCTCTCATGGTGCGTTACTTAAAATTAATGATAAAAATTATTATAACTCAGGTTTTTTAATTAAGGTTGTTGATACGGTAGGGGCTGGTGATTCATTTTTAGGTTCTTTGATCTATCAATTATGCAATACAACCAATGCACAATATGCGGTTGATTTTGCCTGTGCTGTCGGTGCTATGGTGGCTCAAAATCATGGTGCGACACCTGAATTATCAATTAAAGATATTGAACAGTTTATCAACCCAATGTAACGACAGTTAATCCATCATTAGTAATAGATGGAGGCTAAAATATCGTTTAAGCCTCCTATTAAACCGTTTATTAAGTGAGATTAATTGGCTAATACAGTCATTTATTATATTGCAGAACTATCATCTGGAGCGACTTAACTTTTAATTAGTACTCCATGGGTAATAATTGAATCAATTTGGTATGATTGTAGTAGTATCTATTGGATTAACTAACTGAAAAACTCAGTAATTGACCAAAACTCAATAAGGATAAGTAGAGTTGAGCAAATCTATAGCTTTATCTCCACATGAGCCGATAAAATTAATTATCTTCGATTGTGATGGTGTATTAGTCGATAGTGAAATATTAAGTCAGCGTGTACTGCTAGGTATGCTAAAAAAGTTAGACGTTGTTGTCTCTGAAGACTATTTCCTCACTAACTTTTTAGGCTTTAATTTTAAGCATGTCACCGCGAAAGTTTTTGAAGACTTTTCAGTCAAGCTGACGAGTGAATTTCGTGAACGCTATCGAGCAGAACTGATTAACGTGTTTGCTGTAGAACTGCAACAGACCAATGATCTTGAGTGGATGCTATCTCAGCTTAAAATAGACAGTTGTGTTGCGACAAGTGGTAGCCCAGAAAAAGTAAAAAACTCGTTACATTATACCAAGCTTGAAGACTATTTTGCTGGCAAGGTATTTACTTCTTCAGAGGTTAAACACGGTAAACCTGCCCCTGATTTATTTTTACATGCCGCCAATTCAATGGGGGTAGCAGCTAAAAACTGTTTAGTGATAGAAGACTCACATGCTGGTGTTTGCGCAGCCCAAGCGGCCAATATGAATGTTATTAGGTATGTAGGTGCGAGCCACCTGAACAGTAAAAATATTCTGACTCAAATATCTGATGGCAGTAATAGTGATAACCTTAGTCGCGTTTGCACTATAGAACATTGGTCACAATTATTTGAGCAAGTACCTTCGCTTATTTCATCATGCAACATCGAGAGGTAACACGTGTTAAAGCGATCTAAGTCAGAAATAAGAAAGTTAGACGATGCTGCTAAAGCTGGTTGGTTATATTACGTTGCAGGTAATACGCAAGAAGAAATAGCTAAAAAACTCAATATATCGCGTCAATCAGCGCAGCGAATGGTGGCATTATCCGTCAGCGAAGGCTTGATTAAAGTCAGGTTAGAGCATCCAATAGCGAAATGTATGGACCTGCAACTCCAGCTTAAAAGTCGTTTTGGATTAACCTCTTGCATTGTTGTGCCCAGTGATAATAGTGCGCCTAATTCTACATTAGGGCTTGCTCAAGCTGGCGCTAAAGAAATAGAATTTCATTTAAAGTCACCAGAGCCGAAAGTAATTGCGATGGGAACAGGACGAGTTTTACGCGCTTGTGTAGAAGAATTGACGTTATTGAACTGTGAGCAGCATCAAATAGTTGCTTTATTGGGAAATATGGCTTTAGATGGTTCGGCTTCATCCTATGATGTTGTGATGCGTATGGCTGAACATATTAATGCCAAGCATTACCCTATGCCTTTACCTGTACTTCCAAGTAGCAAAGAAGAAAAAGAGCAATTGCATGCGCAGCGCTATATTGCGAATAATTTAAAATTAGCGTCACAAGCTGATGTTACTTTTATTGGGGTAGGTAATTTAGCCATTAACTCACCGCTGCATATAGACGGTTTTGTTAGTCCTGAAGAGCTTGAAGAGTTACAAACGAAAGGCGCGGTAGGAGAGTTAATTAGTTGGGTTTTAGATGTTGACGGTAATTTGATTGATTGCACTGTTAATCAACGAGTTGCCAGTACTCCTTTGAAAGTAAATCCAGAGAAACCTGTGTATGCTATTGCAGCAGGGGAAGAAAAGGTCTTAGCAATATTAGGTGCGCTTAGATCTAAACTAATTAATGGTTTAATCACCAATGAATATACGGCTGAACGCTTATTGAGTATTGCGTAAAATCTACAATATTTACTAGCGTTATGCGAAATTAATGATGATGACTGAGCTAGCTGGTGATGTCAGATTCAATTATTGAAACAAACTTAAATTTTATTATAAAGGCTTATTAAACATGTTAACTAATTCACTGGCATGGCAAAACTTACAAATTCACTATTTAGACAGTAAATCAATTCATTTAAAATCATTGTTTCGTATGGATCCTGAGCGATTTGATAAATTTACAATATCAGCCTCTGGATTAACTTTAGATTATTCAAAAAATCACTTAGTACCAGAGACTAAAGCGTTACTTGTTGAGTTGGCTAATCAATGTGGTGTTAAAGAAAAAATAGAACAAATGTTTTCAGGTGAGCCAATTAATACCACGGAAAATCGTCCGGTGTTACATACAGCGCTACGTAATTTTTCTGATGAACCCGTGCATGTTGATGGTGAAAATGTAATGCCATTAGTAAAAAGCACTTTAGACAAAATAAAAAGTTTTGTGGATGATGTTTCTTCAGGTGTTACCAAAGGTTATAGCGGCAAGGCATTTAAAGATATAGTCGCAATTGGGATTGGCGGCTCATTTTTAGGCCCTAAAATTATGTCTGAGGCACTAAAGCCTTATCGTCAAAAACACTTAAATGTACATTACGTCGCCAATGTCGATGGTTGCCATATTCATGATGTGTTGTCAGGATTAGATCCAGAAACAACCTTGATAATTACCTCATCAAAAACCTTAACTACGCAAGAAACGTTAAGAAACACTGAAACAGCTAAAGAATGGTTTTTAGAAAAAGCTGACATTAGTGACATTCAACATAACTTTGCTTGTGTATCAGCCAATGTTGAAGCTGCTAAACGTTTTGGTATCAGTGAAAAAAATATTTTTCCAATGTGGGATTGGGTTGGTGGACGATACTCAATTTGGTCAGCCATTGGCTTACCACTTGCCATTGGTATTGGTTTTGACAACTATTTAGAGTTTTTAAATGGTGCATTTGAAATGGATGAACATTTTAGAAAAGCACCATTTGAAGAAAATATGCCTGTCATTATGGCGTTATTGGGCATTTGGTATCGAAATTTTCATGGTGCACAATCGCAAGTATTATTACCGTATTACCATTATTTACGCGGGTTGCCAGCTTACATACAACAGCTTGATATGGAAAGTAATGGTAAATCGGTCAATTTAGATAATAAAGAAACTAACTACGATACTGGCCCGATTATTTGGGGAAGTGAAGGCACGAATGGACAACATTCATTTCATCAATTGATACATCAAAGTAAAACCCCTATACCAGTAGATTTTATTTTGCCGCTTAACCCACATGTAGATATTTCTGATCATCACGATATGTTAATCGCTAACTGTTTAGGGCAAAGCCAAGCGTTAATGGAAGGTCAAACAGAAGAGCAAGTTATTGCCGCAATGACAAAAGCAAAATGTAGCACTGATGAAATTAGTTACTTGTCATCTCATAAAGTGATGAAAGGTAACAAACCTAGCAATACTTTACTTATGCCTAAATTAACCCCTAAAGCGTTAGGTAGCCTGATTGCATTGTATGAACATAAAGTGTTTGTGCAAGGTGTTATTTGGCAAATAAACTCATTTGATCAATGGGGGGTCGAATTAGGGAAAGCCCTTGGAAATGAGATATTTAGTAAGTTGTCGAATGTGGATATACCTTTGCACGAAGATGGTTCAACTAAAGGGTTGATAAATATTTGCCGAAACAGACGCAATATAAGCTAACGTCGTTAAGAGATTAGCGACGAAAAACATAGAAGCCCTGGTAATTAATATTATTGCCAGGGCTTAATTTTATTTGGTACTAAAGCAATAAAATCTCTATTCATCTAGACAATTTTATCATCGCACCGTTAACATTATTACTTCATACTTATAAAATAATTTATGTTGATCTTTTAAATTTGTCCTTATTAATAAAATAGAGTATTAAAAAATTAGCCTTCCAATTCATAACATATTAGCTGGCTTACTGCGTGAGCTAAAAAACAACCCTAATGTCGTATTACAAGCCGAGCCTGGCGCTGGTAAATCTACGGTTGTGCCGCTTGAGTTATTAAATGCTGACTTCTTACATGGTCAGCGCATTATTATGCTAGAGCCTAGACGAATGGCGGCAAGATCAATTGCTAATTACTTAGCTAAATGCCTAGGTGAAAAAGTTGGGGAAACGGTTGGTTACCAAGTCAAAAATGATAAGAAAATATCTGCAGCAACTCGGCTTGAAATTCTAACCGAAGGCGTGTTAACGAGAAGGCTTCAGTCAAATCCTGAATTAGACGGTGTTGGGCTGATCATCTTTGATGAATTTCATGAGCGCTCTATTAATACTGATTTGTCACTTATGCTTTCGCTCGAAATTCAACAAGTGATCCGCGAAGATCTCCGTTTGTTAGTGATGTCAGCAACACTAGACACTAATTTAGTATCAAAGTACCTTGATGATGCCCCTGTAATGTTGTGTAAAGGGAGGGCTTATCCTGTTAGTGTTTCTCATCAGAAAACTGACAACAGACAATTAGCATCAAATGTCTGTAAAGCGATATCTAATGTTATTCAAGATGAAGGTGATATTTTGGTATTCCTACCCGGAGTTGCTGATATCAAAAGGTGTATTTCACAGGCGACAACCGTATTGTCAGCCCATCAAAATCTTAAACTTATTGCCTTATATGGTGCATTGCCATTAGAGGAGCAGGAAAGGGCGATTGCATTAGCACCCCAAGGCACTCGAAAGGTTATTTTTACCACCAACATTGCAGAAACGAGTTTAACCATTGAAGGGATTACCTGTGTTATTGACTCAGGACTTGAAAAGACACTTATTTTCAATCCTTCAAGTGGCATGTCAAAGCTAACAACAACAACGATATCAAAAGCCTCAGCTGAGCAACGCAAAGGCCGTGCCGGTAGGTTGTCTCAAGGCAAGTGCTTAAGATTGTGGAGTGAATCCGAACACAGATCGTTGAAAGACTATCAAGAAGAAGAGATCTTAAATGCAGATTTAGCTGATGCAGTGTTAGAGCTTGCTAGTGCTGGCCATGCAAGTTATGAAGAAATCAATTGGTTAACGCCCCCGCCAAAAGCCCATTATGATTCAACTCAAGATTTACTCGTAAAACTAGGAATGTTAGACACTTTAGGAAAGATCACTGCACTTGGTAAAAAAGCAAGTGGGCTACCAATTCATCCAAGGTTAGCCAAGATGATGTTGGCTGCCAATGACAAGCAAGAGCGCGAAATTGCGTGTAATCTTGCTGCTCTTTTGTCAGAGCGAGATATATTACAGGGTGGCGGTAGTGCCGATTTATTGATGCGATTACAAGTTTTGATTGAGAGTGATACAGACAATATTAATAAAGCTTATGTTAATAGAAATACGCTGAAAACGGTCGTTAGAGATGTTCGGACACTGCAGTCATTGATACAACATAAGAAAAGTAAAGTAGACATCTCAGGTATGCCTGATATCGCCGCCTATTTATTGTTGTTAGCGTTTCCAGAAAGGTTGGCGAAAAGGCGTTCAGCTAATAGCCATAAATATCAATTAGCGAATGGTAAGGGCGTTTATCTGGCAGAAGAAGATCCGCTTATTAATAATGAATATTTAGTGGTTAATGATTGTGATGCTCAAACCAAAGAAGGCCGTGTTTTTAGTGCTATTACTTTTAATAAACATCTTTTAGTTGACAAGTTTTCTCACCAAATTTCAGAAAAAATAGACTATGAATTAGCAGCCAATAATAGCCGAGTATATGCAAGAAGACTGAAAAAATATGGCAGTTTAATTATTGAGGAAACAAGAAGTAATGATGTCCCCGCAGAGTTTATATTAGACAGTATTCAATCTCTGATAAAAACTGATGCTAAAAGTATATTGCACTGGACTCAGGAGTGTGAAGATTGGTTAAAAAGAGTGGAATGGCTTGGTAGTAAGATGGAGGGTTTTCCTGTGCTATCAGAAGCGTTAATTATGGAAAGTGCCGAAAATTGGTTGTTGCCTTACATTACCAATATTAAAAAAATATCGGAATTAAAACAGGTGAAAATACTGCCGCTCTTATCTTCATTATTAACTTATGAAGAATCAAAAATACTTGAGCAAGAAGCACCAATAACCTATACCACACCGAGCAATAAAAAAGTGTCCATCTTGTATGATAAAAACTCAGAGCCTACCGTTGCTGTTGTACTGCAAGAGTTATTTGGTGAGCTTGCATCTCCCATGTTGGCAGGTAATAGCGTTGCACTGCGTTTTGAACTGTTATCACCTGCTAGAAGGCCAATACAAATAACCAGTGATTTAGCTAACTTTTGGGGCGGGTCTTATGTTGAAGTTGCTAAAGATATGCGCGCTAAATACCCTCGACATCGATGGCCTATTGACCCTTTTTCTGAAAAAGCAGGCCGTTCTATTAAGCCAAAATAAGCCGTATGAAATAAAAAGTATCAATTAGCATTTTGAATATGAATAATAATTGTAGTTAAATAGAGATATATCATTTGCTTAGATCTTTAACATACTATAAATACTTTACTTTTTCGAGGTCTCTTATTAGCACTCAAACACCATTATCATCAATTGTTGCTGGCCCTGTTGTCCGTCATTGTGATGTTGACCAAGTTAACTTTTGGTTGGTAACAACACAAAAATATAGTATTGCTTGTAAAATAGTGATGGTTAAAGATCATAATGTAATTTTTGATAAGCATTTAGATTCTGCGGAACTACAACAAATTCAAGTTGGTAAGCAGGCATTTATCAATCTTATTTCAATCAAAGTAACTGACGGTTTACCTGAAAATGAGTTATTAGCATATGATTTTTGTTTCAAAGACGGCGTTACAGAATATGGCTTAGTCGAGTTATTACCCGATCTGGTTTACCCGAACCAAAGTCTACCTAGCTTTGTTATTAAGAAAAATATTAATAAAATACTGCATGGCTCTTGTCGAAAACCTCACTTTAAAAGTAGTGATGCGTTATGCCAAGTTGATAACTTATTAAAAGGAAGTGATTTTTCAGCTGAACAACGGCCTTCAATGTTAATGATGTCAGGTGATCAAGTCTATGCTGATGATGTGTCAGGACCTATGCTGGTTGCTATTCATCAAGTGATAACATTACTTGGTTTATTCGATGAATCATGGCGTAATGAGTCTTCGAACTCTCCTCATATACATAATAATCAACAACTGTTAGATAGCCCATTTTGTTATTATCAGAGAGAAAAAATATTACCTCACGAACGCGTTAATCGAGGCGGTATTAATAAATATCTCTCGCTTAATAAGCAACCTATATTCACATCTGATAATGCCAAAAATCATTTAGTGACGTTTGCTGAAGTCATGGCAATGTATTTGTTAGTTTGGTCGCCAGAGTTATGGGGCGTTGTTGATTTATCCTTAGAAAAACAGACGAATATTCCTCTTTCATTTCAGCAAAAATATCAAGATGAGCTGATTGTTATTAATGATTTTTCATCGGGATTAACAAAGGTTAGACGTGCGATGGCACATTTACCGAGTTATATGATTTTTGATGATCACGATGTCACAGATGACTGGAATTTAACGCGAGGTTGGGAGGAAGCGGCCTATAACAATAGTTTTTCTAAGCATATTTTAGGTAATGCATTAATTGGTTATTGGTTGTGCCAAGGGTGGGGAAATGCGCCTGACAAATTTACCGCACTGAATGAGGATATTCCAAAGCACTTTACTGACGTCGGCATAGAAGAGCATACGTCATTAATTAATAAGTTATTTTCTTGGGAAGAATGGCATTATACTTTGGCCACTTCACCTAAAGTAGTGGTGTTAGATACCCGCACAAGACGCTGGCGCTCTGAAAGTAATGCAGGAAAACCCTCAGGTTTAATGGATTGGGAATCGTTATCTGAATTACAACAAGAATTAATAAATGAAACTGATGTTATTGTTGTTTCCCCTGCACCAATATATGGAGTAAAATTAATTGAAACCATACAGCGTATATTTACTTTTTTTGGTAAACCTTTACTGGTTGATGCTGAAAATTGGATGGCGCACCCAGGTACAGCGAATGTTATGCTAAATATTTTTCGGCATTACAAAACACCGCCAAACTTTATTATCTTATCGGGCGATGTTCACTATTCTTTTGTTTATGAAGTTGCACATAGATTTATACGAAGCCATTCAAAAATATTACAAGTAACCTGTAGTGGTATTAAAAATCAATTTCCTTCTACTTTATTAAATACACTGGAAAAACTTAATCGCTTTTTATATGCCACATATTCACCGCTTAATTGGTTTACAAAACGTAGGCGCATGAAAATTAAAGTACGTAAATTCAGTGATGACTCGAACATGAGTTTGTATAATGGTAGCGGTATAGGTTTGCTTAAAATAAGTGACAAAAATCAAAAAATAGAAGCATTTGTTATTAATGCGGATACTGGTGATTCTATAGAATTTACTAAGGTATAACATTAAGATAACGACGACATTTTAACACTTAATGATTTAATAAATGGTAAATATCATATACTCATCAATGCTAGGATTTTATACCTAAATGACAACAAAGAAGAAAAGTAATAAAGCAGAAAACACTGTTAAATCAAAGCAGGGTAAAAATGTTAGTAAACCTCAAAGAGCATGGTTGCGTCGCATTACTGTTATAGGTGTAAAACTTGCAATTGCGCTTTTTTTTACGCTGGCTATTTTTACTATTTACCTTGATGCAAAAGTGCAGCAAACGTTTGAAGGGCAACGTTGGCAAGTACCTGCACAAGTCTATGGTAAAATTGAATCGTTGGTAATTGGTGAGCGACTCAACCTTAACCATTTAGCACAATCGTTAAAATTAAATGGCTATAAAAAAGTAAGAACTGTTACTGCTTCAGGACAGTATGCTCAATCAGCCCATCGAATTATTATCTACCGTCGTCCGTTTGTTTTTCCACAAACACATACCGTTACTACGACTGATGCCATTCAACTAACAATTGATGTTTCCGCGGGGAAAATAAGTCAGCTTTTTATTGATGATGTTCCCGTAACTTCATTACAGGTAGAGCCCATCTTACTCGCTCGATTAGTCCCTAATAACAAAGAAGATCGTATCTTAACGGCTTTAGAAAATACTCCTACGTTATTATTAGATACATTATTACTGATTGAAGATCGTGAGTTTTATCATCACCAAGGTATTTCTCCTTTAGGTATCTTACGTGCGCTTTATAATAATATTATTGCAGGGCGAACTGTTCAGGGCGGTAGCACGCTAACCCAGCAACTAGTTAAGAATATGTTCTTAACGCAAGAGCGTACCCTGACGCGCAAAGTGAAAGAAGCAATAATGGCAATCATTATTGAAGTGCGCTATAGCAAAGATCAATTACTTGAAGCTTATATTAACGAAGTTTATTTAGGTCAACATTATGCGAATGGTATTTATGGCTTTGGTTTAGCGGCTAAATTCTATTTTGGCACAACACTTGAGGAATTGAATAGCGCACAAATAGCCTTGTTAGTTGCACAAGTGAAAGGGCCGAGTTATTACGACCCATGGCGAAACCCTGTTAGAGCAAAAGAACGTCGAGACTTGGTTTTGAGACTTATGTTTGAAGAAAACTTTCTTACGGTCGAAGAGTTTAAACAAAGGGTTAGTTCGCCGTTATCAATACGTAAAAATAGACGCTTCAAAGCGCAAGAGTACCCCGCTTATTTACAAGTAGTACAGCAAGAGTTAAATCAATTGTTACCCTCTGTTCAGCAAAAAAATGGTATTCGCGTATTTACGGGGTTTTCTCACTTATCACAGCAATTTCTAGAACAAACGGTTACCAGTCAGTTAACGGCACTCGAACAAAAATATAAGCAAACTGATTTACAAGCTGCAATGATTGTGACCGATATTAACAGTGCTGAAATTAGGGCATTAGTTGGCGATAGAAAAGCTGGTTACGCAGGTTTTAATCGGGCAATAAATGCGAAACGTCCTATAGGATCATTAATCAAACCGGCTATTTATTTAGCGGCTTTAGAGCGTTATGAACAATTTAATTTTGCTACTTTATTGGCAGATGAACCTATAACCTTAACAAATGGCGTAGATACAACTAGTAAGCAAGGGAGCCAAGCCGAAGCCGCGTGGCAACCTAAAAACTATGATGGCAAGTATCGCCATCAAGTACCGTTAATTGATGGTTTAGTCAATTCGCTTAATATCCCTACTGTCAATTTAGGTATGGCTTTAGGGTTAGATAATGTGGCCAAAGCGATTCATTTATTTGGTTTTGACGAAGATATTGTTATGAGACCGTCAATGCTACTGGGGGCGATTAACATGTCACCTTTACAGATTAATCAGTTGTATTTATCGCTGGCTAATCAAGGCTATGCTGAACAGGCGCATACAATTAACATCATTACGTCCAACAAGGGGGAAACCCTATGGCAATATCAAGCGAGTAATGCTCAAGTTATTTCAACGAATGCTGCTTATTTAATGGATTATGCTTTAACGCAGGTTACTAAAACAGGCACCGCCAGATCGCTGACTTGGCGATTAAAAAATAATGAGCTAGCGGGAAAAACAGGTACCAGTAATGATTTACGTGATAGCTGGTTTGTTGGATATGATGACCAGCATTTAGTTACTACGTGGTTAGGTAAAGATGATAATAAACCAACTGGCTTAACCGGAAGTAGTGGAGCTTTGGTATTATTTTCTGACTTTCTTAAAAAGCAAGGCGTTGTGAATAAAACGCGCATTAAACCTGAGGCCATAGCGACAACCTTATTTGAGGAAAAAACAGGGCATGCAGTGTCAGATCAGTGCGATAATACTAAAGCTTACCCTGCAATATCGGCTGGAATAACAGTAAAAGATGGTTGCTTGAAAGAAAAAGTAGATGAACGATCTTGGTTTGAAAAGTTATTTTCTGATTAATATCACCTTATACCATGAAGTAAACTTTAAATATTTACTAGTAAATGATAACCCAATAACTGTTTTTATATACAGCTTGTTATTTGTTGTGATATTGTTAGTTTATTAACAATAAAAATTTTATTTTTATTGAGCTCTCTTTTAATACCAATTTTATTAATTAAGTGAGCAATTTTATAGGTAAAAAAATTGCCAACAAATAGAAGGCATTTATTTTAATAACTAGTGGTTATAATTATTAAATAAATAACGATGTCGTTGGTGATCTTAGCAAGTAGAAATGATCATATAGCTAGTAAGAATTGGTATAACATGACTAAGGAAGAATAATGGCAGTTGAAAGTCGATTCGTCGTCATTAGACACGGGGTGGAGGCAAAAACATTTATGGATAAGAAATCAGCAGATGAATATGACAAAATGTTGGATATGGCTGATAACTTGGCTGATGTATTTGCGCAATCACCAATAGAATTAAGTGACAGTGTTAGCGAAGAACTGAGTATTTATTTAGCTCAACATCGCGAAGAAGTGCTAGTTGCTTTACTTGCGAAGAAACCTGCAAGTAAAGCTCCTACCAAAAAAGCACCTAAGAAAGCCGCTGATAAAACTCCCGAAAAGGTGGCCGAAAAAACAGTTGAAGCAAAACCAGCAAAAGCAGCGACTAAGTCAGCTAAATTAACTAAAGAGAATTGATTTTGTAACGCAAAATCAAAGATTATCATGATTGATTATCAAGTTTTACGCAGTCATCGTAAAACACTTTCGCTGCAGGTAAAACAGGGGTTGGTTTATGTTCGTGCCCCTCATCATGTTGATGAAAAGTTTATTAGCCTCTTTATTCAGAAAAAAAGCGCATGGTTGAAAGCTAAAATTACCGAGCAAAATCAAAGTGCTGATCTTTGTTGTGATTTTACTCAGGGCTCAAAGCTATTTGTATTTGGTCAACTGGTTACACTCAATATTATATTTGCTGATACAGCTGAAAAATTAGATCCAAAAAGTAATGTTGTACTTACCGAAACCACGAGCGAACAACAAACCCTTACTGTTAAATTACCAACACGTATTCAACGTAAACAACTCGATGAGTTAAGCTTGGCTATTGCCGTTAAAAAACAACTAGAATGCTATTTTAAACAGCAAGCTCAAAATATTATCTTACCGAGAGTAGAGTATTACGCAAAATTAACCAAGTTAAACTATACCTCAATAAAAATAAGACAATATCGTGCTCGTTGGGGAAGCTGTAATAATAAAGGTGAGCTGAGCTTTAACTATTTATTAATGATGCTACCTAGGCAAGTTATTGATTATGTTATTGTGCATGAATTGTGTCACTTGCGTTATTTAAATCATTCAAAGTACTTCTGGCAATTAGTGGCCAAACACTTTCCCGATTATATTGAAGCGCAACAATGGGTAAAAACGCATCAGTCAGCGTTGTATTGGCAGTCTCCTGTATAGAGTTAACGTTTGCATAAATTCTCATCGACCCAGTTAGCGATAGCGCCTATTGTCTAATGTTTTTCCTATCATTTTATTGGTTGCTCTTGTAATTAATAAACTATGAATATGCAAGTAACGCTAGGTGCATAAAAATCACGCTGTACTTGAACATTTATTAATATCAATGAATATATAGCTATCCTTGAAGATTACTTAAGTGACAATATAGTTGATCAATTAACCACATATAACTTTTTTTTAATATATATGCATATACTATAACTTTTTATTCTCTTTCTAATTGGTCAATAAATGTTGACACTATTAAGTAAATCAGGCATTTTATGACCCATGAATATTACCTTTAGCCAAATTATTATTATTATAACCACCACCACCCGAATAGGATGATGGTTGCAGGCTGACGTGTAAAAAAAATAATTTTATCGAAGCTCGTAACCTGCAAAGGTTACGAGTTTTTTGCTTTCAAGAAAGGGAAAAAATAATGCGTGTACTTAAATTTGGTGGCTCATCGTTGGCATCAGCTGAGCGTTTTCGTCAAGTTGCTGATATCATCAAAGACAAAAGCCAATTGACCAAAGTTGCTATCGTTGTTTCAGCACCCCAAGGTGTTACTAATCATTTGGTAGCTATGGCTGAAAATATTACTGATGAAGCAAAATTAATCACCGATTTAGGACATTTCAAACGTGCTATTACCACCATTATTGAAGACTTGTCTGCAAGTTTAAGTAACTTTAATTCACATCATTGTGAACAGGCATTAGCTAATTATGAGCATCAGCTACAGCGTTATATGCAAGGCGCTACAATGCTTACTTATTGCCCTGATCATATCCGTGCTCGAATTATTAGTACAGGCGAGCGATTAAGTGTTGCCATTCTTGATTCAGTTTTACAATCTCAAGGTTTACAAGTTTCGTTACTTTCACCTGAAAAATTCCTTTGTACTAATGAATCGTCATTAAATGCTGTGGCTGACTTAGTGCTTTCTAAAGAGAAGTTTTCAATAGAATATGAAAAATTGAATCAGATCTCATTAATGCCAGGTTTCATTGGTATTTGTCTCGGCAAAGATAATAAAGAAGATCAAGTTACTACACTAGGACGTAATGGCTCTGATTATTCTGCAGCCGTTTTAGCAGTATGTTTACAAGCAGAATGCTGTGAAATTTGGACAGATGTTGACGGTGTTTATAATGCTGATCCTCGTATGATTAAAGAAGCTAAACTTCTTGATTACTTGTCTTATCAAGAAGCAATGGAGTTATCTTATTTTGGTGCAAGCGTGTTACATCCGAAAACAATTGGTCCAATCGCTCAATATCACATCCCTTGTTTAATCAAGAATACCAGTAATCCAGCGGCACCGGGTACACTCATTTCAAATGAAAATGATCAGCAAAAGCGCGTTAAAGCGATATCTAATCTTGATGATTTAACTATGGTTAATGTTTCAGGACCAGGTATGAAGGGCATGGTAGGCATGGCAAGTCGCGTATTTGCTACCATGAGTAGAGAAAACATCTCGTTAGTATTAATTAGCCAATCATCAAGCGAATATTGTATTAGTTTCTGTATTCATTCAGCGGATGCTCAACAAGCTGAAGAAAGCTTAAAAGAAGAGTTTGAACTTGAATTGCTTAATGGCTTACTTGAGCCGATTGCCCTAAAAGGTCAATTATCTATTGTGTCGCTAGTGGGTGATGGGATGCATCATCAACGTGGTGTTGCCGCTAAATTCTTTAGTTCATTAGCACAAGCACGCGTTAACGTCGTTGCTATTGCTCAGGATTCTTCAGAGCGTAGTATTTCGGTAGTAATAGAAGAAAGAAAATGTACTGCTGCTATGAAAGTTAGTCATCAAAACTTCTTTTCACATAAACCAGCAATTGATGTGTTCTTAGTTGGTTGTGGTGTCGTAGGTAGTGAGTTAATTGCACAAATTTCACGCCAACAAGAAAGCTTGAAAAAACAAAATATCGCCTTAACTGTTTATGGTATCGCCAATTCAAAAGGTATGGTCTTTGCAAAAGAAGGTATTGATTTAGATAACTGGCAAGAAGCGATGGCGCAAGGCATTGAAAATAAAAATGCCGTTGAAGTTAATGCTAAAAACTTAAAAACTTTTGTTAGTGATAACCACTTAATTAACCCTGTTTTAGTTGACTCAACATCTAATGAAGCATTGGCTATGAGCTATGTAGATTACTTGGCGGAAGGTTTTCATGTTGTGACACCAAACAAAAAAGCCAATACTGATTCATGGGAATACTATCAACAATTACGTAGTACCGCGCAAGCAACTAATCGTCGATTCTTATATGAAACAACGGTAGGTGCAGGTTTACCAGTAATCGATACCTTACAAAGCTTGATTAAAGCAGGCGATGAATTATTACGTTTTGAAGGTATATTATCAGGTTCGTTATCTTATATTTTTGGCAAGCTTGATGAAGGTATGTCTTTATCAGAAGCAACGGCTATTGCTAAAACAAATGGTTTTACTGAGCCTGATCCTCGTGACGATTTAAGTGGAATGGATGTTGCGCGTAAATTATTAATTATGGCGCGTGAATCTGGCATGCAGCTTGAACTTTCTGATATTAACATTGAATCAGTATTACCAAGTGATTTTGATGATAGTGGTGATGTTGATACTTTTATGAATAACTTATCAAAACTAGACGCTGCTGTGAATGCTCGTTGTGAAGCCGCAAAAGCCGAAGGAAAAGTGTTACGTTATATTGGTAATATTGTTGATGGGAAATGTCAGGTTTCTATTGAAGCGGTAGATGCTAGTCATCCACTTTATAGTATTAAAGATGGCGAAAATGCATTGGCAATACATAGCCGTTATTATCAACCACTACCATTTGTTTTACGTGGTTATGGCGCTGGCGCTGCAGTAACAGCGGCTGGTGTTTTTGGTGATATATTAAGAACACTAGCGTGGGAGCAACAACACTAATGTCTACTTTATCTTCTTCATCAGCGAGTACCTCTGTTTTCGCTCCAGCTTCTATTGGCAATCTTAGTGTCGGTTTTGACGTATTAGGCGTAGCTGTTAAACCTGTTGATGGCACTTTACTTGGTGATGTTGTCACTGTAGAAAGCGCAACGGAAGACAGTTTAGTCGTCGTTGGTGCTTTTGCTGATAAATTACCTAAAGAAAAAGAAAATAATATTGTTTGGTCATGTTTGCAATTGTTTAATCAAGCATTGGTTGCCCAAGGGCAAACCGTTGTTACTGTTAAAATGACCTTAGACAAAAAAATGCCTGTAGGTAGTGGGTTAGGCTCTAGTGCTTGTTCGGTAGTAGCAGCACTTGCCGGCTTAAATACTTTTTACAGTAAACACCATAATTTCAGCTTTGACGAAAAAACTGTACTGAAAATGACCGGGCAAATGGAAGCGCAAATTAGCGGTAGTTTACATTATGATAATGTCGCACCTTGTTACTTAGGTGGTCTACAGTTAATGGTGCCAGATAGCGAAGTTATTAGCCGAGTTTTACCTGGTTTCAATGATTGCTATTATGTTATGGCTTATCCTGGTATTGAGGTGTCAACTAAAGCGGCTCGTGATGTATTACCGACAAGTTATAGTCGTGCTGATGTGATAAACTATGGTCAAAATTTAGCAACGTTTGTTGATGCGTGTCATCGACAAGACAAAGCGCAAGCATTTTCAGTATTAACGGATGTTGTTGCTGAACCCTATAGAGTTAATTTATTACCGAAATATCAACAAGCCCATGATTATTTAATGGCTGAAGGCGCTCACGCGGTTGGTATTTCTGGTTCGGGCCCCACATTATTTTGTATATGTGATAACGAACAACAAGCACAACGTTATGCGTTATGGCTTAAAGAAAATTATTTACAAACAGCACTAGGCTTTGTACATGTTTGCAAAGTAGATGAAGCGGGTGCAGTAGAAGTTTAATAGCATGGCTATAAGTCGCTAAACATATTTAAGAATTAGTAGGATAAAACAGTGAAATTTTATAACTTAAAAGAAAATGACGAGCAAGTAAGTTTTGCTCAAGCAGTTAAGCAAGGTTTAGGTAAAAATCAGGGGCTGTTTTTTCCTGAAACTATGCCTAAATTTGACAATATCGATGAATTATTAGCACTGCCGCTTGTTGAGCGTAGCGTTAAGATTTTACATCCTTTTGTCGAAGATGACCTTAGCGAAGCTGAATTAACCCAAATTGTTACTGATGCTTTCAATTTTCCTGCTGTGTTACAACCTATTAGTAACGATCGTGCTATTCTCGAATTATTTCATGGACCAACATTAGCATTTAAAGATTTTGGTGCCCGTTTTATGGCGAAATGTTTACAAGCATTTGTTGCCAAAGATGCTAAAGCGACAGGTGAAACGAAGCCGTTAACAATATTAACAGCTACTTCTGGTGATACTGGTGCTGCTGTTGCTCATGCTTTTCATGGTATTGATAATATCCGTGTAGTAATTATGTACCCTAAAGGTAAAATTTCACTGCTTCAAGAAAAAATGTTTACTACCTTAGGTGGTAACATTGAAACATTGATGGTTGATGGTGATTTCGATGACTGCCAAGCATTAGTTAAAAAATCTTTTGACGATAAAGAGCTAGCTAATACTATTGGTTTGAACTCTGCTAATTCAATCAATATTAGCCGTTTATTAGCGCAAATTTGTTATTACTTTGAAGCTGTTGCTCAACTTTCTCGTGCTAAAAGCGATTTAGAAAATATTGTGTTTTCTATTCCAAGCGGTAACTTTGGTAACTTAACTGCTGGCTTGTTTGCTAAAGCAATGGGTTTACCAATTAAGCGTTTTATTGCCGCAACTAACTTAAACGATACTGTGCCACGTTATTTAGAAACAGGTGAGTGGACCCCTAATACAACGGTTGCTACTATTTCTAACGCAATGGATGTGAGTAATCCTAATAACTGGCCGCGTGTAGAACACATGCTTAAGTCAGGTATTGTTGAAGATGGCTGTGTAACATCAGTTTCAATTGACGAAGAGCAAACACAATCTACAGTTATTGGTTTAGGTAAGTTAGGTTATATTAGCGAACCACATGCAGCTGTTGCTTATAAAGCATTAAAGCATAGTGCTGAAGAAGGTGAGTTTGGCGTTTTCTTAGGAACTGCTCACCCTGCTAAATTTAAAGATGTGGTTGAAAGTATTTTAGGTCAGCCTTTAGGGTTACCAAAAGAACTAGCAGACTGTGCAGGCGAGCCAATCTTATCGCAAGATATGAGTACTGACTTTGCAGACTTACGTGCTTATCTTTTAAAGTAACACACAGAAATAAGCGTTTATTATGATCAAACCTCACTGGCAGCAGATAATTAAGCATGAACAATTGCAAGATTACTATTGCCAGCTACAGGCTGAAATTACTTATCAAAGAGCGCAGGGAATTACTATTTTTCCTGAAGAAAAAGATGTTTTCAGAGCATTTGAGTTTGCAGACTTAGCAGATGTAAAAGTGGTTGTGTTAGGCCAAGATCCCTATCATGGTGTTTCAGGAAAAGCGGCCTTAAAACAAGGCATGCCTGATGACATTCCTCAAGCTCATGGTTTAGCTTTTTCTGTTCAGTCTGGCGTCAAAGTCCCACCTTCATTAGTGAATATATACAAAGAATTAACTACCGATATTGAAGGTTTTGTTACGCCGAAACACGGTAATTTAACCGCTTGGGCCGAACAAGGTGTTTTATTATTAAACACTGTGCTGACAGTACAGCAAGGCATGGCGCATTCACATGCTAAGTTAGGCTGGGAAGCTTTTACCGACAAAATAATTGAACAAATTAATCGACACAATAAGGGCTGTGTTTTTATTCTTTGGGGCGCTCACGCACAAAAGAAAGGGCGCAATATTGATAACGCAAAACACCTTATATTAAATGGTCCTCATCCATCACCGCTATCCGCTTATCGCGGTTTTTTTGGCAGTCAGCCTTTTTCCAAAGCAAATAATTGGTTGGTAGCGCAAGGTGTCGCTCCAATAGATTGGTGCTTAAATGCTTAACGTTGCTCAAAATGTTGGTTTTGGGGATAAGTGTTGTAGCATAGCGGTATATATTGGTAATCAGCCACCAATGGAGCAATATCAAGAATTAAATCAATTAACCACGTTTAGCTCAGGTGATATTGCTAATATAGTGCAACATTGCGGTAACGGCTGGCGTAAGGTTTTTAATGTTTACGCAAAGCTACTCTATAGCTTAGATACAGAACTTTTTTCTTTCAAAAAATTAGCCCCTACATGGCAAGAGTATAGGGACAGCTTTTTATTACAAGCCCATTCCAATACCGCATTATTATTTAATGCACCGATTTTATCGAGTCATAACCAAACAGCCTTTTCACACGAAAAAGTTATCCATATTATTATGGGAAAAACCTATGCTAAGTCATTAGTTAACTCACAACTATTAACGGCACCACTGACTTGGCTTGATGAGGAGTTTGCGATTAACCAGCAAGAAAGTGTTATTGTTTGTCCTTATTTTGATTATCGCCAATTATCTAATATCAAAATTGTACGGTTAGCAGCATTAATGAAAAGTGTGCGTTAGCATGTTGATACGTATTTTCATTGTACTTACGTTTGGGATCTTTGGATCTGTTGTATTCGCTGACACGTTAAAGCCTTTTACAAGTGATGGCTGTAGTGCATTTCCTGACGGTACTTTTGCACAAAAGAAATTGTGGTTAACCTGTTGCCAACGACATGATTTTGATTATTGGCAAGGAGGCACCTATCAACAACGATTAGCATCGGATAACCGTTTAAAAATGTGTGTAACACAAGTAGGCGAGCCTACTATTGCTGCACTGATGTTAGCGGGTGTCAGGGTGGGTGGTACACCTTATTTACCAACAAGTTTTCGATGGGGTTATGGTTGGAGTTATCCTAGATTTTATGGCGCGCTTTCTGTCGAAGAGTTGCGACAAGTTCAAATCCTTTCAGCAGATATAGTGCTCAACGTAAATTGATTTAGCAGGTTGGAATGGCGTTATTTAAAATAAATAATCATTTCCGCAGCTTCACAATGGCAGTCATACCCACACAAAGTACAGTTATATCCCTGCTTACTGTCTTCGTTCCATTTATCTGGGTGAGATTTAACTAATTCCCCACCGCAATGCGTAAAGTAAGCGACAGCGCTATTATTAGGGCTCTGTTTCCAAAGGTGTGATATTCCAGCTTGAGCGCCTTGCTTTTTAGCGGTTTGAATAGAGAGTTGTAATAATGCTTTTCCTATACCTAAACCACGATACGCTTCATCTACAGTATTACACTTGAAGTAACAGCATTGCTCTTTAGGTACTTGCCATAACTCTGGGCTATACCATTGATCTATATTCCAATGCTCTGGCGCAAAAGTAATCCGAAAACCAATAAGTTTTTTATCGAGCTCTGTTTTGTCAGGGCTTGAATCTGAATTCCATAATGCGACATAACAACAGTTTTCACTTTTACTTATGCCACGTGAAGCCCAGTCGGCGATGCTTTCTTCATTGAGGTAGCCATCACCATGTACTTCATTAGCTAAATGAATAACCTGTTTGAAGTATTGTGGTGTTAATTTTTCGTAACTAACATGTGGCATAATATTTATAAAAACTCCGCATTAAGGTTTATCAATAAGCTCACACTTGCTTTGGTGAGTATAGCGATCATACCGCAAATAAATAAAAAAATAACAAAATCATCTCACTATAATATAAAGTGTATTCATGCTTAATGCTCATATAGAGTAAGAGTTAATTCACCTAGTCAGATTAGAGTGATAGACAATGACTGTCTATGAGACAGCTAGTAAATTTCAGTAATTGAGAGAATGAAAGATGTACGATCCCATGTTAGATGATTCACCTGGTTGTGGTATTCATTATCCTAATAGTTATTGGGCAGATGTTTCTGGAGGGCATAGCGAGAATAAACCTGAAGATGACGGACCGCTTACCAAAGATATTACAATTGATGTTGCCATAATAGGAGCGGGTTATACCGGACTTTCTTGTGCGCTACATTTGGCGCGCGAACATGGTGTTCAGGCACATATATTTGAAGCGAATCAAACAGCGTGGGGATGTAGCGGTAGAAATGCTGGCTTTATTTTAAAATCATCTGGCAGAAAACCTTACACTACAATGCAAAAGCAATGGGGTGAGGAGGTTATGCGCGGTATTTATCAAGAAATGTGCGCAGGTGTAGAAATCGTTAATAGCTTAATTGGCGAAGGGATTGATTGCGACCAACAAGAGGCGGGTTATATTAAAGTTGCCCATAATCCGAAGATGTTTAAGTCACTGCAAACACAGGCGACATTGCAGAAAAAAATGTTTAATTATGATGTACAAGTACTCTCAAAAAGTGAATTACATCAGAATTTTATGGCCGATGAAAATGCCTATGGCGCTATTCGCTATCAAGATGGTTTTGGGTTAAATCCGCTTAAATTAGCGTGGGGTTATCAAAAATTAGCACGTCAAGCGGGCGTAAAAGTACATACGTCAACACCAGTACAGTTTGCACAAAGTAAATCCAAGCATCAAGCTGGACAGGATATTGTGCTTACTACGCCGCAAGGCACTGTTAAAGCTAAAAAAGTAGTTATTGCCACTAATGGATATACACCTAAAGGGTTTCATCCTTTAATAACGAATAGAACCTTACCTGTATTGTCACAGATTATAGTGACTGAGCCGTTATCGGCCGAGCAATTAGCGGTGTGTAACTTTTTAACGAGTAATGTGGTGATGGATACACGCGCACTAAAGTACTATTACCGAAAACTACCTGATAACCGTATTTTATTTGGCGGAAGAGGTGCTATTACAGGTAAAAGCGCTGATGATCCTTATTATGCTAAACGATTGTTATCGGTGTTAAAAACCAGTTTTCCAGCGCTTACTGCATTGAATATTGACTATGCTTGGTCAGGTTGGATTTGTATGGCACTTGATGATTTACCGCATATTTACCAAGGTGACAAAGGTACTAAGGATGAAAATATTTTTTATGCCATGGGCTATTGTGGCAGCGGTGTGTCATTTTCGGTACAAGCAGGTAAACGTTTAGCCGAGAAAGTGGTAGGAAAAACATTACCAAACCTGCCTTTGTACAACACAGCATTACCTAAATTTCCCTTTGCCCCATTACGCAGAGTAGGGCAATGGGGATATTTTCATTACGGTATGATTAAAGACAACTATTTCTAGGTTAATTAATTGTCGGCCGTCGATTCTAGGCTAATTGATCTTAGCCTACTTAATTTTGGCTTAGTTAATGTTAGGCCAATTAAAGGCTGTCGAGGCGACTCAACTTTTTACCTTGTTTAAAGGCGGTAATATTCTCGCTAAGCAAATCAATTAACCGTTGCTGCGATTCATTACTTGCCCAAGCAATATGCGCCGTAATTTTTAAATTATCGACACTGTTTTCTTGTAAGGCGATGAGTAATGGATGATCAGCCGGTGGTGGCTCTTGCTCTAATACATCAAGCACAGCGTAAGCTATTTGTTTAGATTTTAATGCAGCCAGTAAATCAATGCTATTGACTAATGGACCACGTGCGGTATTAATTAACAATGCGTTAGGCTTCATCTTAGCTAAAACGTTTTTATTAATTAAGTTGGTTGTGTCTTTGGTTTGCGGGCAATGTAAGCTGATAATATCTGCTTGTGCTATCGCTTGGTCAAAGCTAACTCTGCCTTGGCGCACTGTCGTACTACCTGGGCGTTCGCTAATTAATACCTGCATATTAAAGGCCGTCGCAAGATCGACCACCGTTTTTCCTAAACATCCGTAGCCAATAACGGCTAAGGTTTTACCTGAAAGCTCGGTAATAGCATTGCCATGATAGCAAAAAGTATCACTTTTTTGCCAATGCCCCTGAGCGGTATTGTTATTATGGTGGGATGTTTGTTGATAATACTCAAGTATTTGAGCAAAGACATATTGCGCAATAGAATTACCAGCATACCCACTAACATTGGTAACAGCAATATTGTGTTGGTTTGCCGCGTTGATATCAATATTGTTATACCCGGTAGCAGCGATACAAATTAATTTCAACTGTGGTAGTTGCGCTAACATTTCAGCGGTAAAAACTACTTTGTTAGTGATAATAATTTCAGCATCTATACAGCGTTCAAGTATCTGCTCTGTTGTCGTTGTTGGGTAGCAAGTAAGGCTAGTAACTGCTTGCTCTATTGTCGCAAAAGATATGTTTGCGCTAAAAGTTTTACTATCTAAAAAAACGGCTTTCAAATTGAATTATTTCCTATTGTCTTTATTGTCATCTTGCATGTTAGCAGTTTTTCGCCACTTAGCATTAATAAGGCTACGTTGCTTTATCCAGGGCGACCATCTTTTCTAGCGCGCATTAACATAGGCGCATAAGTTATTACAAATACTCCAAATGCTAATAGCCAAAAAGATCCACTAATATCGATAAATAATAGCGTTTTTTCAGGCGCAATCCAGGGACCAATAGCACGCATTAGTGCAGCCAGTGTAATGAATATATAAGCCAATGTCATTGCTTTTGGAGGAGTTAATGGGCGACCGGTATGGCCTAGCGACACCCTTGATATCATAGCTAAAATTAAACCACCCATGCCGCCAATAGTGAGCAAATGCCAAATATGATTACTTGGTATTTCAGTCGTTAAGTAACTAGCGCCTAAAATGATTAACCCATAAGCAATAAATTTAATTGAGATATGTAAAGACCATAATAGGGGGACTTCAAGCGTTAACCAAGGCTTCCATCTTAACCAGCGCATTGTTTGAAAGCCCCCAGCAATAATTAATAACACGCCAAAACTTAAATCAGCAAAGCCGATAACAGGCTCTAATAACAAATACAACATGGCGATACCTAAGCTACCATTAGTGAGCAGATCTAACCATGGTAAAGGGGTTGCTTTAGGGGTATTCGTTCCGTTAGCAGTAAACATAGGCGTAACGCGCCCCGCCATTACAGACATTAAAAAAGTGACTAGCATCACGCCTGCGTAGGCTGAATAATTGATGGTAAAGGTGTCAGGATAATAAATCGCTAAATGCATTTCTAAATTGGCAATAGAAAACAATAGTAATAAAGGAACAAAAAATAAATTGCGATATTGTTTAATCGCTATCAGTGGTTTTGCTAAAACAAAAGCAACGGCAGGCAGAAAGCTTAAATCAAGAATCGTTGTTAATGAATGGCCAAATATGTCAGGAAACAGCAGGGCAATACGGCCCGTAAGCCAAATTAAGAACAACATCAGTAATGTGCTACCTTGAGCACCACGCGCTCCAGTCCAATTTTGTACGG
>Ga0193951_1000142_pt1 | contig 32918 bp, 58 predicted proteins | sample BB_2_MG_FD_140370 | JGI IMG/M metagenome (GOLD analysis project Ga0193951, IMG submission 140370) | Microbial mat bacterial communities from the Broadkill River, Lewes, Delaware, United States - BB_2_MG | ecosystem: Environmental > Aquatic > Freshwater > River > Microbial mats | place: USA...
TAGACCTATATTGATAACAGATTCTTTAGATTTTGTAATCGATGCGATTGCAAACAGAATGACTTGGAGGTCTTTAGATGAATCATTCAACTTAGTAGTTGGAAGTTACTTAGGTTCTTCACAAACTTACACAGCACCAACAGAAGCAGTGTACGTTCAATGCTATTATATGAATGAGGGAACCGGAATAACAACCAACAACCAAATAGAAGAAGGCTCAACACCAACCACCTACGAACCATACAACGGTTACACCTATGATGCCCTAGGCACTTTACCTGTACCACAGGGTACACTAATGTCAGCTAACGCACAAGGCAAGCTTTCAACCTATGCCAATGGTGTGCTATCTACGCCCGATTCAACAGGTAGTGTTAAGATTAAGAATAGGGTTGTTGATGGGGTTGTGGATAATTTATTCGGAATTGCAGGGTGCGAAGTTGAAATTGTAAACATTGGTGGTTTTGATTACTATAAGATGTTTAATGCTAACAACTCGCAATTAGATAGTGTTCCTATGGCTACAACTGTAGAATTCAAAGAACTCACACAATACACGTTTAAAATAGAAGGATACGAAAACCTTGATACAAACAATCTAAGGTTGCAAGTGTATTACACCGATGCTACTGCAGTGCCTATGTTCTCTTTTACAGAAATAGAAAGTGTACAATATTTCACGTCTGATATAACAAAAACAATACAAAGTATAGGTTATAGATATTCTTCTCCGACAAACGCCGAGACTTACATCAAGAAATCGACATTCAAATGTTACGAAGGTGCAACCTACCCAAGTCCCGAACCAACATCGGGCTCTTTAGAAGATGGTAACTCTATCATAAGAGAACACTTATACTATGATGCATCATATGAACCTAGTTTCTTCTATACTCTAGGTGTACCGAATGTTATTCCTTATGATACTATGCCTAATATAGTTAGCAATCAAATATATGTAAGTGAGGATAAACAAAAGATATTAACATTTGAAGCACCATTAACAGGTGATTGTGACCATAAGGCAAGAAGGTTTGTTGATATTAACGAACAATACTTTGTGCAAACTTCTGAAGGTAGTGGAGAATATGAAGAATTTTTAGTAGATGGTCAATCATTATGGGTGTTGAAGGAGGGGACAAATGTACAATAGTAATTTAACTGGTCTTTTCATAGATCAACAACTAACAGATAAATATATTACACCTGAAGGTGGTATTGCTGTAAAAATGATTAACGATACAGGCGCACCAAGTATAAAAGGTACGCTTGTCAACTGTTCTTCATCTGTAGATAATGGGGTAACTATTGAAACAGTGGAATTTGATACCATAGGCGTCATATATGAAGATGGCGTTGCTGATGGCCAAGAAGTATGGGTAGTAGTATCAGGTAAAGCAGAAGTATTACTTGCAGATGGTACTGCATCAACTAGGGGTTATTGGGTATATGCTGATGCTGTAGATGGTAGAGCAAATGCATCACTACAATTACCACCAGGAGGTACTATACAAGCATTAGAAAACCACTTTAAAGAAATAGGCCACTGCTTAGAAACTAAAACAAGTGGCACAGATGTGTTAGCATTAATAGCTATACACTTTAACTAGGAGGGTGGCATGTATAATAGTAATCGAACAGGCAGAAATATGGATAATAGAACAAGGTCAACTCTAATATTATCACAACCGGAACCCATAATAGGTGATAATACATGGAGAAGCCCAGGGGTGTATGTAGTGGAATTAGACCCTAAACTAACTGAAAATATTGACTATACAAGTGGGTCTGCTGTATACACAGGTTTAGACACCATACAAATAGAAATAGTATCTACAGTATCTACAAAAGCTACTAACGCAAATACTACTGTACTAATGACAACTGGTATTGAAGGTGTAGAAGATACAACACAAGAAATAAAGCATACCTTAACCAGTGGTAATGAAGATAAAGAACTTACACATCAAGGCGTACACGAATGGAAAACAGGTGAAACATTAGATTTCTTTATAAAAGCCGATTCAAATATTACTATTGAAAAAGCTGTATGGAAAATAAAAAGGTATGACGTATAGGAGGCTATAATGAATAAAGCAAATGAAATAAACGGATTGTACTATAATCAAGCTGTATGCGTACCTATTGATTCAGAAGATGCAAAGTGTCATCCTGATTTAGGTGATGGTAGAAGGTCATATAAAGACAATGATTACATGTTATTTAAACATGGTGAACAATGGTACTTTATACCCGAAGCCGATAAGCATGGTAACAACAGAACATTAGACAGATCATCATACAAAAGGTTAGAAACTATATTCGGTGAAGATAATGTGATTCAAATTAAAGATTTACCGAAAACAGAAATTTAGGGGGCTATTTGCCCCTTTTCTTCTTATTTGATATAATACAAATGAAAGGAGGTCTTATGTTAAGTTTAAAATTAGTTTTAGATACTTTAAGGAATAATTTTTCCGACAATAGAATTATACCTTTTCAGTGCTATAGTGATGCAGTAATTACAGATGGAAAGATAACAGCAAGCAATATAAATGAAGTTTTTCCTGTAAATTGCTATGTGAAAATTGAAGGAAGTGTCTTTAACAACAATTACTTCAAAATCACCGCTAATGGAACAGACTACATTGAAGCTGCTGAATTAGTTGCTGATCCAATCAACAAGATAACAGTTAAAGCATGTTTTATCCCTGATGATGTTATTAATTTTGCATTAAATACAAACTTAGAAGATATTCCGACAAAGAAAAGTGAAAAAATAGGTAGTTATTCATATACAAACGACAGCACAGGCGTACAATCATTTATAAGAGATTCTTTAAACCCTTATTATCAGGGGGTGTTGATATGATAAGAATACCTAAAAGGTTGTTGATTCACTCAGCTACTTTAAAAGTATATTCTAAAGATTGGACACAAGACAAAGAAACATCTGTTGATACTCTGTTAACCAATGTTAGATATGAAAGAGTAACAAAACTTAATCAAACTAGCAAAACAAATAAAGATTTAGCTTTGAAAGCAACTTTATGGTATGACAGTTCTAACAGTTCCCCTAAAGGTGTAAATTTTGTTGAAGGTCAAATAATTGAGTTTGAGGGCGTTCCACATACAATAGAGGTTATAAATTATTATTATGATGATAAAGGCCTTGGTCATGAACAATTGGGGTTAGTGTAATGCCTGTAACAGTAGAATTTAATAAGCAAGAAGTTAAAAAAAGGATATCTAAAGTTGTTGAAAAAGCACAGCCTAAACTTGCTAAATTAGCGCTTTCAGATATTAACAAATATACAAAAGAAGATACAGGAAAATTAATAGCAGATGCACAAATAGACAGCGATTTTAATAATGGATTATTGATTTGGGATCAGGTCTATGCAAGGTATCAATATTATTTACCAAACACATTAACAGTAATAAATCCGACAGCCAAGTTTATGTGGGCGCATTATGCAGACAAGAAACATGGTAAAGAGTGGAGGAAGTTCCTTCAAAAACAACTAGACAAGGGGGTGTAACATGTTAGATATTCTAACTTTGATAAAAGATACAATTGAAAACGGTGTTACATTAACCGAAAGCATAGAACTTGGGAAGCTAGGTACAGGTGAAAGTTTAGTTATGCAAGTTGCACCAAGTGGGACAGATGAAACTTTTCTTGATAAAAGCATATCTTATGAATTAGATCTTTTATTTTTAAGAAAGTCAGAAGTTCAAACAACATGCATAAATGAATTAACGTCTATAGCTAACTTTTTAAGAAAATTAAAAACATATCCTAATACACCTAATATAGAATGGGTTAATAGTTTCATAACTACTATGCCCAATTTTGTAGGACAAGAACAATCAGGAGAATGGATATATTCAATGGTAGTATCAAATAAATTAAGCTTATAGGAGGTTTAAAAATGGATTATATGGCAGTATGGGGCGTTAACTTAGAAATGGATATTACACCAGGTGCGACACCTACATGGGTAGAAGTTGGCGCTGGATTCGACAATTTAACAGAAGCCTTAAATGAAGTAATTAACCAGTATCAATATCTAAACAAAAATGGTTTTGGTGAATCAGAAGTTACAGGTATGCAACCAATTTGGACACTAACAGGTGTTAGAAAAATGGCAGATGCAGCACAAAACTACATGTTTAGTAAGAAGTACAAGCTGTTAAATGAAAGAAAAACAAACTTCAGAATTAATTATCTTGATGAAAATGATCAAATGATTAATGTATTATTTGAAAATGTCACAATTGCTAATATGCAAGAATTTGGTGGTGCTGCTACTGATGGCGCTGCAATCACAGTTGAAATTCATACAAGCGGTGAACCTGTAGTGACAGGAAATGAGCAAATTGAGTTATTATCTGTTGTTTCATTAGCTGGAACATCTGCTGGTGATACAGTTGTTTATGTTAACCCAACTATTGAAGGTGGAAACATTTACAAGATTCAAACATTATCAGAAGTATCTATTCCTTCTTATGGCCAAGATATGACAGCATTAACAACCTGGAATGGTACAGATGAAATAACAGCAGCTACAGGTCAAGAGGTATTAGTTGTTGAATGTACAGCGGCATCATTAGCAAGAAAAGCTGGTAAAGCAACAGTAACAAGTGCTTAAGTAAAAAACAAACTGTATAGAGAGAGTGAGGAACTATGTATAAAATAAGCAAGCCTGTTAAAATGGTTGAAAAAATAGAATTAGAAGATGGTGTGGTATTAGACGTAACTGTTAATGTTGGAAAAATAGCTGATAATTTCAATAGGATTTACAATGCTGTTCTAACCCAACAAAAACAAAAATCTGACAAACTAGGATCTAGTGTAATAGAAATGTTAGAACTTGTGTTAGGTGATAGCAACACAAAAACATTATTAGAATATTATGATGGTGATTGGTTGGAATTGATGTTAATAATTGTACCATTTATAGAATTAAAGTTTTTACCATTGGTAAAAGAGCATCAAAAGAAAAAACGTGAAGATGCCAAAATGATTTATAAGGCTTCTAAAAATGCTTAATTCTAAACTTGATAACTATGTAGAATATAAAGGGGGTAGGGTTAAATTGACCCTACCCTTTAACAATGTATTAAACTTTTACAACTTACAAGAAGATGAAAGATTTAATGATGAAGAAAAGATAAATCTTGGATTCGGATTGTTAACAAGTACAAGTAAAAAATATTCCTATGAAGAAAAAATTGAAATAATAAAAGAAATATTTGATCAACATATTAATTTAATCAAATTAAAAGGCAATAAAACAAATGTTAAATCTTTTGATTTTAACCAGGATTCGGGTTATATATATGCATCTTTTATGGACCAGTACAACATTGATTTAAATGATTGTATAGATTCTTTAGATTGGAGAAAGTTTTTGTGGTTGTTTCATGGATTATCTGAAAAAACGATCATTAAAAAGATAATGAGTATAAGAACAAAGCCAATACCTAAAAGAACTAAAAATAATCATGATGAAATAACAAACATTATGGAACTAAAAATGATGTATGCATTAGATACAACAACAGAAGAAAAAGAAAAAAGTTTTGCTGATTCCCTTAAACAATTGGCAAAAAGATATGTATAAAGAAAGGGGTAATCATGGCAGATGGAAAAGTCACCTATGAAGTCAGGGCGGACGATTCAAAACTTTCATCCGATTTGGATAGTGCCAATAATAAGGTAAAAGGTTCATCTAGTAAATTCGCTGGTGCTGCTAAAACTGCAGCTGTAGGAATTACAGGAACACTTGTTGCCACTGGTGTAGCTGCTGTCAAGTTTGGTACAGACTTTGAAACATCTATGACAAAAGCTTCAACACTCATGGAAGGCACAAATGTTGACATGGATGCTTTAGAAAAAAACATGTTAGCCTTATCAGATGCAACAGGCGTAGCAGCGACAGAATTAGGTGAAGGGCTTTATACAGCCTTAAGTGCTGGTGTTCCTGTTACTGAGGATATGGGCGAAGCTATGAAGTTTATGGAATCATCTACTAAACTTGCTAAAGCTGGATTCACCGATATTGACACAGCAATTAGTGCAACAGCTAAAACATTAAATGCTTATGGCCTTGATGTTTCAGAAGCTGAAAGAATACAAGATTTGCTTGTACAAACACAAAATTTGGGTGAAATGTAACGCCCCTTATAAAAGAAATTTTATAAGCAAACTCCTTTAACTCAGGGAAAACTAAACTATCAAATGATAGCATGTCAATCCTGATCCAAGGGCATTAGGGATAATGTCAAGGTGCAACGACTAGGCGAAGTAATCTAGAACAGATGAAACGCCCACGAATGGGGAGAACCTAAACAAGTAATGTTGTAGGTTGTGATATAGTCTGAACTTATTGGAAACTCTAAGAAGTATAGGATAAAGAGCCTTTACGATAACATAATTGATTACAACAGTAGACGAATTGGGAAGTGTTTTAGCTAATGTAACACCAACAGCCGCAGCAATGGGCGTATCATTTGAAGAAGTTTCAACAGCATTAGCGAACATGACCGCGCAAGGTACAGCAACAGGACAAGCAACAACACAATTAAATGGCCTGTTAGCAGAATTAGGAAAAGAAGGAACTAAAGCTTCAACAGCTTTATCAGAATCATTAGAAGGTACTGAACACGCTGGGAAGACATTCCAGGATTTAGTTGCAGAAGGCGTGCCATTAAATGAAATACTTGATATGTTAGGTAAACACGCTGAAGAAACTGGCGTAGGTATGCTTGATATGTTTGGTTCAATCGAAGCTGGTAAAGCAGCTTTAGCATTATCGGGAAAAAACTCTGAGAAGTACGCGCAAACATTGGACAAAATGAAAAATTCATCAGGATCTGTTGATAAAGCTTTCAAAACAGTTAGCAATACAACAAAAGAAAAGATGGATAAAATGATGAACCAATTAAAAAATACAATGATTAAATTATTTGATGTAGTCGAGCCAATTATAACTATGGCGTTACCTATATTAATGGATCTATTCACGCAATTAGCTCCAGTTATACAACAGGTGTTTGAAAAGATTTCGCCACTAATAGAAAGAGCTTTACCATTGTTTATGGGTTTAATAGAGTCGCTGCTGCCACCTTTGTTGATGTTGTTCGATGCCTTACTGCCTATAGTTGATATATTGATAGCTATATTAGAACCTGTTTTACAATTAGCCACCGCTATATTAGGGCCACTTATTGAAGCAATATCATTATTAATAAAATTGGCTTTGAAGCCTGTTATGCTGCAACTTAATATGTTTAAAAATGTATTTGGTTCAGTGTTAAATGGTATACAAGAACACGCAACAAGGATAATTGGAAACATAGTTAATATTTTTAAAAGTTTAATAGACTTTATAAAGAATGTTTTCACTGGAAATTGGAAGGGTGCATGGGGTAATATAAAAGATATATTCGCTAGTATATGGGATAGTCTAAAAGCTTCAGCAATATTTCCACTTAACGCAATAATAAGTGCTGTTAATGGCGTGTTAAAAGGCCTTAACGGAATAAAAATTCCTGATTGGGTACCAGGTGTTGGCGGTAAAGGTTTTTCTATAAAAACAATACCAAAAATTAAACTTGCTAAAGGCGGACTTGCATTTGGTGAAACTGATGCAACTGTAGGAGATAACCCAAATGCAAGACACGACCCTGAAGTTATTGCACCTTTAAGTAAATTGAAATCGGAACTTGGTTTAGATGGTTCAAATGTAAACAATAACAGCATGAATAACCAAAACATTGTATTCAACATCACAGGAAATACCATAAGCGATGAAATGGATATTAACAATATTGGTGATATGCTTACAAGAAAGCTGCAGAATGAAGGTGTTCTATGATAGTTAAAATTAATAATATTGATATAACTAAAAAAGTAATAGCACCATCATTTAAGCTTATTAAAAGTTCAAATTATCAGCAAGAATTAACCTTTAATATAAGGGATGATTCAGATTTTAGATCAGGCATGGAAATTATAGTCCTTGAAGATGATGGGTTAACTGTCATCTTTGGCGGACTTATCCAAGAACCTAAAAGAAACATGGCAACTAGTACAACAATAGTGCAATCAATAAAATCTGCTGGTTATAGACAAGTTCTTTCAAGACGTTCTTTTGATGTTGTTGTAGATAATGAAAAAGCTGGTGTTGTTATAGAAAAGTATTTTGATGCTTTCTTATCTGTTGATAGCCCTATTGGTGAAGGTTTTATAAAGGGAGATATTGAAGAAGGTATAAATATCCCTAAGAAAGACGATGTTTTTAGTGCTATGGATCTATTTAATGACCTTGCAACAGCTTCAGGCTTGTCTTGGTGGATAACTGACACCAAAGTATTTAACTTTAAAGCTAAGCCAACATACACCGATATAACAAGAAAATTAACAGATGATACCGATGAAATAGAAAGTCCTGTTATTGAAACTTTTGTTTCTTTGAATTATCCTGAATATAAGGAGGATTTATCTAAGTATAGAAATAAACAATTTGTAATAGGTGTTAATTATGCTGGTGATCCTATAATTGGACAAGCTCAAAACGATGCCGAGATTGCTAGAATGTCAAGCTATTATGGTTCGGGTGTGTATGGTAACATAATAAAAAACAAAAACATTAGAAATATAAACGATGCTAATAACGCTGCATTAGCTGAATTAGCCGCATATAGCGACATACCAGCCACTTTAACATTTACTACTACTAATCAAATAGATGTTAATCAAAGGCTTATAGTAGACTTATCAAAGCATGGTATAGTTAATGAATACTATACTGTTGATAAAATATCAACAACTTTTGACAGAAGTTCTGCAATGTTGGTGAGAAATGTCGTTCTTAAAAAACATTATGATGTAGCTAAAGCGGTTAGAACTTGGACACAAGATTTTGACAAAGGTTTAAGAAAAAGGCAAGCTTCAGGCGATAGTGATAAAACATTGATATTCAACTCAGTTAAAAATGATACCACTGTTGTTGTTGGTCCAAGTTTTACACCTTTACCTGGTATAGACGTTGAATTTATTGAAAGTACAAAAGTGGCTTTTGATGTTCAAATTAATGCAACCGCTTCAGAATCAACAAACGTAACTATCCAAGCAAGGATAGGCGGAGTTTCAAAAATGTTAACATACAAGCATTATGTGGGCGCTTATCTTGATCAAATTGTTTTTAATGGTTTGTTTGATACAATCGCTTCAACTACTGCTGTTGTAGATTTTGCAATTAAATGTGACTCAGGTACATTAACAATAAATCCTGATGATTATAGAGCAAGATTTACTATTGAAGGCGGAGGGGCAGAAGAAGCACCACCAGCACCAGTTATAAATGTAAGTGAAATTGTTACAAGCTTCTTATTAGATGATTCGCAAGAAATAACAGTTTCAAATGTAACTGATAGTTTGGCTTTAACAACTCAAACACCTACAAACAACAACTTTAACGAAACTGTAAACACTATCACGCTAGACAGTAATCAAATAACAATAACTTCTGTAAGCGATAGTGTAACAACTACAATAACTTAGGGGGTAATGATGAAGGGTAAAACACTCATACAATTATTTAACGCTGAAACAGGCGAAGAAGAAGCAAGATTAGAAGATAACAACATAGTAACTGATTACATGAAAGATTTTTTAAATAAAAGGGTTAGCGCGTTTAATTCTAATTTAAATGCTGGGTTAGATGGAGATAACAATAATACACTTTATAGATTAAATGGAAAAATAGAAACATTTTTCAGAGGTTTGGTATTGTTTGGCGATACTTTAACCGCTGGTGTAGGCAATTACAACCTTGATTTTGTACCTGAAGTGATTGGGTATGCTGCTGGTGATTATTCGGGTGCTGATTCTTACAGAGGTGACTATAACGCTGCAGAATCGGGGAAAGTAGGAAATGTATGGACACAAGTGTGGGATTTTGGAACAGATAAAGCAAACGGAATAATAAGAACAGCTTGCTTGACAGACGAAATAGGCGCAACAAGTGCATATGGCACAGAAGAAGGTTATCAAGACTTGTATGAATATCCTTTTAATACTCCATTCACATCAGGTATTAGTTCGAGTTTGTCTGTTATTAAGCCAACCTCATTTAACCAATTTGTAAACACTATAATAGGAAAAATAACCACAGGTGGGAAAGATTACTTGTATTATACAAATGCATCAACAGTATATAGATTTGAATTGGATTTAGATGGATATGAAATAACTCCTATAGATTATGAAGCTGAAGTAGCTGAAATAGTTGGATCAGTTCCGCTAACATCACCATACAATTATCAAAGTATGTTTTCTTATGCTGGTGTAATGTACATATTAGAATATAATTCTAGTACAGCGGATTGTTTGCTTTCTGTAGTTGACCCTGTAACACTTGCAAAAAGTGGTTCTGTATCTATAAATGTTACAAAATACCCTAATTTCTCTTATAATAAGTTTGCTTGCATTATAAATGGTGAACTTTGGATGCTTAGCCAAGCTGGAGACGCAGAACTTACTAGCTACAGCATAACAACAGGGTTAGAAACTGGATCTTTTGATATTTCTTATATGCCAACACATCCAAACAACTTAAATAAAGTGACAGATAAAATATTAATGGTAAGTGACAGAAGTTATTTAAGTGGCCAATACAATTGTAGGACATATAAATTTGATGGTACGAGAATATCATTACCAACAAGAAATAAATACTATACAGCCCAAGCTAGGGACATTGTGGTGTATGATTATGATGATATATTGTCATTTGTTCAAACTTCAGAAAGCGGCGATTATATGAATATTGGTTTAAAATTAGGATTATTAACAACTATCAATGTGTTACCTTCACCAGTAACCAAATTAAACACTCAGACAATGAAAGTAACCTATACATTGACTTACTAATTTGTAACAAAGCCCCTTTGGTGTTATCATAAACTAAAGGGGTGATATTTTGGGTGAAAACTTGGTAAAAGAGATAATTACAAGTTTAAAAGATGTAAACAAAAGATTAGTGGTTGTAATAGTTATTTTAGTTGCTTCTTTGCTGGCTACTAACGCCTATTGGATTTATGACTATACACAATGGGAATATGTAGAAGAAGAGTATATAGTCGAAACAGATGGAGATCAAAGCCCAGCTATAATAAACACAGGAGGGGGTGAGGTAGATGTCAAAGGCGAGATATATCAAGAGGACAAAGAGTAGAAAGAAAAAAGCTTCTAAAGGTACTAAAAGAAGAAGGAAATGATATGTTTAGATTTGATTTTACAAAAAAAGAATACGATTGCCTTATAGAAAGGTGTTGTTTTACAGATGAAGAATTAAAAGTATTGGACATGAGAAGAAGGGGTAAAAGTATTTGTTATATGTCAATCAAGTTAAACTTATCAGAAAGGACCATAAAAAGGCGTATTAAATCAGCTTACAAGAAAATTCTTAAGGAAATGTAAAGGATTGTGTCACTTAGTTGGCACTTTCTTTTTTACTTTTTATTGTATAATTAAAATATAATAAGGAAGATTTTGTATTTTTAAATCATATATGATAATATATAGAAAGAAGGAATGTTAAATGTTTAGTGAAGAGGTTAGATTAATGACTAATATAATATCAGGCATAATTATAGGCGTTTCAGGGCCACTTATTCTATCTTTGGTTATATTGATAGCGAAAAATATAAAAAGAGATAGAGGGGCGCACAATAGACTTACAGAAGGCCTGGTTGCATTGCAAAAAGACAGATTTGTTGAAATGTATTATAAAGTTAGAGAGCAAAAAGGTGTTAGATTATATCAAAGGGATATTCTTGAGGATTTACACAAAAGTTACCACGATCTTGGCGGTAATAGTTATATAGATAAGATAATGGACGAAATAAGCCATATGCCAACATTAGATTAGCGATTTTGCTAGTCTTTTTTATTTGTGTTAATATATATAAAAAGGAGGTAACAATATGGAAGTATTAAGAAACATACATGTAACAAGCCCATTTGGGCCAAGAAAGCACCCTATAACAAATAAGAAAGGTTTTCATAGTGGCGTAGATTTAAGGGCCAATTATGAAGATGCTTATGCAATTGCACCAGGTACAGTTTATAGAGTTGATGAATACTCTAAAGGGATAGGTAAATATCTAATCATTGATCATGGTACTTTTTTAGCTGTGTATGGACATTTAAGTGAAGTGTGTGTAAGGGTAGGTGACAAAGTTGAAACTGGTGATGTGGTAGCTGTTACAGGCAACAGCGGTGCATCTGATGGCGCACACCTTCACCTTGAGATAAGAACACCTTTACCATCTTATGAATGGAATAAGTTATTAAGTGGAATGTATGAAGGTGCTGTTGATCCGATAGAATTTATGAGTAACTTAAAAAATGAACATTGGGCCGAAAAGCATTATAGAAGCTTAAATAAAAAAGGCATCAAAATACAAGAAAAACGTTTTGATGATATGATTACAAGAGGTGAAGTGTTTGCAATAATAGACAGATTAACAGATAAGGAGGGTTAAATAATGAAAATAATAGATAAAATTAAGTTTGAGCAGCTTTTAATTTTCTTCATTGTGATAGTTCTTACACTGGTAATGTATTTAAATATAGAAATGAAAGAATCGGCTAAGATTGCTTTACTTGCTATTACTAACTTATTATCAGGTGTAGCCGGTTTCTTATGGGGCATAAAACAAGTTGATAAAAAATAGAGATTTGACATACCTGTGTATTTAAACTATAATTATTATAATCTCTTTATGTAATTTTAGTTTCTTAAATCGTCTTATCTTTCGTCCTTAAATTTAGTTAAATGCTTATTCTTTTGAATAGGCATTTTTCTATTTACACAAAAATATTTATAATATATAATTAATTAAGGTCTCTAGTTAAAGACAAAATAAAACTAAATATGTAGTGTTACAAGAAGAGGGTAATCGTGTTCTTAAGTTGGTCGCTTAAGAATTAAAAAGAAAGTGTGTCGAAAGCAGTTTCTTTTTTTAGTTGATTCATGTTATACTGTAAGTGTATTTTACTAGCGGATCATATTGTTTGGTTTGCGAAAAAATATACTCTATGCAGAAAGGTCCGCGTTGTCGAAATTCGCGGGCCTTCCGTTTTTTCAACTTCTATTGAGGTTGTTTTTTTTATTTGCATAAATCATAAATAAGTGTTGACAAGTATATACTTTCGATATATTATGTATATATAGAAAAGAGGTGAGTATATGAAAAATAAAGGGATTTTAGTTAAATTATCTGAAGAAGATAAAGCGTTTATTGAAAGAGCAGCAAGCACAGAAAATTTAGGTGTATCAACTTATTTAAGAAAATTAGCACTAGACGATGCTAAAGCTAAAGGATTTAAGAAAGTAGGCAAACATGTATAATTTAAAATCAACTGTTATAAGAGTAATACCGAATGAAGATATTGACCCAGAAGTAATTGAAGAAGAAATCTTTGTAATGAGAAAAGGACCTTTTGATGATGGTTCGATACATATTACATTTGATGGTAAAGCGTATGAATTATTTGAAGGTGAATACACTACACTAGAACAAGAAGAAGTAGCAGATATATTATTAAAGAAGCTTGATCGCATGGAAGATAATTTATTAAAATTAGGAATGTAAATTTAAAAAAACGGAGGGAAGAAAGATGAAAATTAGTAAGATTAGAATTAAAGGTTACTTAGGGATTGACGAATTTGACTACACACCTGGAAACGTAAATGTTTTCAAAGGACCGAATGGCAGCGGAAAGACTTCAATTATTGAAGCCCTTGAAGCTACATTCAACAGCAAGCCAAAGAGAAGAACAGAGGTTATAAATCATTCTAAAGATGAAGCAACTTTATTTATTGAAACAGATACAGGTATTGAGATTGATCGCAAGCTAAGAAAAAACAAAGCTGACTATTTAAAAGTGTCTAGTGATGATGTGAACATAAAGTCAACAGAAGGTCAATTAAAGTCTTTCTTCTCAGGTTCTATTTTTAGACCACTTGATTTTATTAACCTTGGTGCTAAAAAACAAACTGATGAAATATTAAGCACTATAAACATACCTTTTTCACAAGAACAATTTACCGAATGGTTTGGAAGTGCTGGTGTATTAACAGGAATTAACACAGACAAACACATGTTGATGATTCTTAAAAACATTGAAGTCAACCATTTTAACACTAGACAAGATGTTAATAGAGAAATAACAACACTTGAACACCAGGCCAAAGGCATTGAAAAAGAATTACCTGATAATTATAATGGTGATGATTGGGAAAATGTTGTACTTGGTGACTTGTTTAATGCTGTCTCAGAAGCTGAAAAGATTAATCAGTACATAAGTAATGGTAATGAAGCTAAAATCAACTATGAAGCTAAAATAAGCGCTATAAATAGCACGTATGAAAATGGTTGTAAGTCAATAGAATTAAAATACAAAGAATTAGAGACAGATTGCAATGATATTATCAAGTTATCGAAAGATAAAATCAATGCAGCAACTGAACTTGTATTCAACTCACAAGGTGTAATAGATTCTAAAAACAGATCATTAGATTTAGAACTTCAAGAAAAGATTAACTTATTGAAACAAGAATACTCAGATAAAAAAGAAGCTTTCAAAAATGAAATAATCAATTCTATTGATGAACAAAAAGATATCATTTCAATGCAAGAACAAAAAATATCAAATAAAAATGTCGAAAAAGATGGTCTTTTAGAAAAGAAAGAACTTGAATTAAAATCTATGAAGGAATCGAAAGAAGCAGCAATCAAGAACCAAGAAGAATTAATGTGTAAATGGGATGTTTATTTAAAAGAAAATGAACCAGTTGACGTTGAACCATTAAAAGCAGCTGTTGAAGAAGCTGAATTTATGAGATCGCATCTAAGAGAGTGGGACCGCATAAAAGAAATCAGAAATGTTAAAATCGCTGAAAAATCAAGATATTCTTCAGAACTTACAAACATTATTGAAACAGCTAGATCATTACCAGCAACATTATTGAAACAATACAAATTACCAGTTGAAGGTATAACGATTGATTCAGATGGATTGATTAGAATTAATGGTACATTGTTAGATGGTCTTTCAGATGGTGAAAAACTAGATACAGCTTTAAGAATTGCACATTACAAGATGGGTGAATTAAGGATTATGTGTCTTGATAGATTTGAAGCTTTGGATCCTATGAATCAAAAGAAAGTTGTTAAATTCTGTGAGGATAATGACATTCAAGCTTTTATAACTATGCCAAGTGAAGGTGAAGGCGTTGACATTAGTAATCATATATAAATTAAAGGGCCTAAAGGTCCTTTTTTATTATAAATATCTATATTTTTATTGACATTATCTATATTTTAATATATATTATTATTAGGAGGTGAAAGAATTGAAGATTAAAAAATTAAGCAATTCAAGTGTAGGCGTTTCACTTAATCCAGCTTTTTTAAAAGTTGCTGGGTTAAAGCTTGGTGACAAAGTTGAAATTAACGCTGAAAAGGATATTATAACTATTAAAAAACATGTAGAAAGTGAAGAGGTGTAATTATGAGTAATTCAATGGATATTTTCAACAAGAACAACAATCAGCTTCAAGGCGCTAAAAGTGGTACTGAAATGATGATGAACAGACAAGCCCAAGAAGTACAAGCTGCAATGATAGTAGCTAAAAAATTCCCAAGGGATGAAAGTGAAGCTTACAACAGAATACTTATAGCTTGTCAAAGACAAACACTTGCTATTGATGCTTTGTATTCTTATCCTAGAGGTGGTACAAAAGTAGAAGGACCTTCTATAAGAATGGCTGAAGTATTGGCGCAAAATTGGGGCAATATAGATTATGGTATTGTTGAGTTAGAACAAAAAAACGGAGAGTCGCAAGTTATGGCTTATGCATGGGATCTTGAAACAAACACTCGACAAACAAAAATATTTTCTGTACCTCACAAAAGATTTACTAGAAACGGTTCTAAAAAACTAGAAGATCCAAGGGATATCTATGAAATGGTTGCTAATCAAGGTGCTAGAAGATTAAGAGCATGTATATTAGGTATTATTCCAGGTGATGTTATTGATAAAGCTGTAGAACAGTGTAAAATGACCGTTAAAAACAACCTTGTTGCACCTTTGAAAGATTTAATAAGAGACATGTTAAAAATGTTTAAAGACAAGTTTAGTGTTAGTAAAGAGCATATAGAAGAATATTTTGGTTTTAAAGTTGAAGCTTTTACAGCTAATGAGTATAACAAACTTATAAGTATTGGTAAAAGCATTCAAGATGGAATGTCTAGTCGTGAAGATTGGTTTAAAATCAAAAACGAAAGTTCTGTACCAAATACATTTAAAAAAGATGAAGTTAAAAAAGAAGTTGTTGAAACGCCACCAGCACCACAAGAATCACCAGTAGATGGTTTTAAACCTTTTGATGATGAAGATATTCCTGAAAACTTAAAATAAGATTGGAGAAAGATAAGATGAACGAATTTAAACTAATAGAGCATAACTTAACAAACGATAACTATTTTAGTAAGGAGGCCGAAGCCAAGTTCTTTGGTTCTTCTTCAATAAAAGCTTATGACATGACCAATGAATCATTTGATATTTTTAATGGAACCATTGAAGGTGGATGTGAAGCACGTGAAATAGCTATTAAAAACGGTGAATGGGAGAAGCCTGAGAAAAAAGCTTTTCTTGTAGGAAATTATGTACACAGTGCGATGGATTCAAAAGAAGCTTTTCAAAAGTTTTGTGACGATAACTATAGTTTTATATTCAAGAAAAATGGATCTCTTTATTCTGATTTTGAAAAAGCTGATAAAATGATTGAAAGACTTAAGAAGTCTGAAATTGTTAAAGATATGCAGAATTGTGATCACGAAGTTATAATGGTTGGTGAAATTGCTGGTGTTAAGATTAAAATAATGTGTGACCTGTTAAGCTTAGAACGTGGTTACATTGCAGATTATAAAACCACTCAGAAAATAAATAAAGTTTCTTGGAAGAATGGGAAAAAAGTTTCTTTTATTGATATGTTTAATTATAAAGATCAAGTTGCAATTTATTCTGAGATAATAAGACAAAATACTGGTAGATGGTTAGACTTTTATTTTATCCCTGTATCTAAAGAAGATACACCTGACTTAAAAGTAATATTTATGACTAATGGCAATGATGAAAACAGTTTTATCCATGAAAGACTTGAAAACATTGAATTAAAGTTACCTCACATGTATCTTGTTAAGACAGGACAAATAAAACCAAAAAGATGTGAGTCGTGCGCTTACTGCAGAAGCACAGCTAAGATATTGAAACCTATATCTTTAGAAGAATTTGAAATGGAATTGGGATTATAAGAAAGGTAGGTGTGTAGTGGCAAATTACAACAATGAACCAATAAAAGAAATGTTACTTAAGTGTTGGGGTTTATTTACAGGGTGTTTTATTACAATGAGAAACGAGTTGATTTTACATCCCAAACATAATATTTATATGCGACTTGATGATTTAAACAATGAATTAGATTTTAAAGTTAGAGCAATCCAAAGCTTATCAAGGGATTGCTGCAAAGGTGGACTTTCTGAAATTCAAAGAAAAATGTTTAGGCATAATGTTAATAAAATGCTTGAAGTTGATTTTTCTCAAAATGAATGGTCAAATATTTACACTTACTGCAATGATACAGATTTTATAAAAAGATTTGTTAACAGTAGTTATAATCTTGAAGTGATTAAAGAAAAGGGGTGGTGTAATGGCAAAATGGAAATGTGATACTTGCAAACATCAATTATTTATAAATGAAGAATATTTTATGGATTTAGTTTGTTCAGAAGGTCATTGGAATGGCGGAAAAGTTTCAGAAGAGTATAAAAATAATAATCCTGATCCTTGGGTTGATTGTGATAATTATGAAGAATAAAAATCAATGGAATGGATATTACACTGGCAAAGACCTTGAGGACAGAATGATTAAACAACTTTCTGCTGAAGGGTTTGAGCCTGTAAAGGATAAAACTTTATCAGATGGTAAACGTAGGGTTAAAGACATTAAAGCTGATATACTCGTAAATACTGGCCATAAGCTTGAATGTAAAAGCACTACTGAGAAAACTAACCTTACTTTTGAAGTGTGCCACAGTGGTAAAAATGTTAATATTAAATTCCACCAAATAGTGGCAGCTGATTATTTTGTATTTGAATTTAGGCCTAATCCGATATACATTGTTAAGAAAAGAGACTTCTTGTATTGGTGGGCCGATTTAAAGCGTTCTAAGCTATCTATAATGTGGAAAGATGTTGAAGAGATAGGTTTTAAGTTAGATACATTTGATTTTTTAAAGGAGGATTAACAGATGAGATATATAAAAGATTTACTTATAGAAAAAGTCGTATTGCATGTATTGGACAATTCAGCTGATGAACCAATATTCACACATAGACCTTTAACAATTGATGAAGATGTTGAAGCATTTGTAAGAAGGCATGTAATTAAAACATTGAACAATGACGAAACAACAAGTTGTAGGTTTTTAAGTGATAATGTGCCAGTTGCTAAAGAAGTTATAAATGTAATTAATAATCCTGATTGTTTCTTCAATAGTACATTTGAATTAACTAATATTATGTTTAAAACAATTAAACATACAGAGATACCTTCAGGTGATATGCTTTATGTTCAGTTTATAGCAGACGAGCAGCGTTGTTATGGCATATTAAAACTTGATTATCAAACTTCATTCACACATAATATCACTTTTTTAAATGAAGATCCTGTAATACATTTAATCACTCAAGAAATTGGATTACCTGGCACTGGCCAAGAATTAAAAAAATGTGTGTTCTTTACTAAAGCAGCTGAAGAACAAATTGAAATGTTAGTATTGGATAAAAAGCAAAAACTTGATGAGTCTGACATTGATTACTTTGTAGATAAATATTTACAAGCTGTTAAAATTTCTGATGATACAAGTTCAACAAGATTACTAAAGCCATCTATTGAAAGATGGACACAAAAACATATGTCAGATAATATTATTCAAGCTAATCAAGTTAGATCAGTAATAGAAGAAGCGCTTTTAACCGAAAGTGATATATCTTTAAATGATGTTTCTACTGTTATTTTTGGAACAGAAGAAGAAAAAGAAGCTAGAATGTTTTTCTTAGAAGATATGAAAGCGACAGGTTTAAATCCTGATAAAAATATTCAGTTAGATAAAAGTTATATCGAAAAGAAAATGAAAAAGAAAACTATAAAAACTGATACTGGTATTCAAGTTACAGCTGAATATGACTTTTTCAAAGATAGTCAAAGATATACAGAAGTAAAAAATGGCGATGGTACCATTGATATGATCATCAAAGGTGTTAGAAATACAACGGTTAAATAATCGAACAACCTATAAATATAAAAGGAGTCCTTAAACAACATGAAGGGCTTCTTTTATTTGTTTAAAAATAATGCTTGACGTACATATATATGTGTAGTATTATGTACATAAGGAAGTACACAACAATTATTAAGGAGGTTGACATGAAGTCAATGAGTTTAACGAATTTTAGGAAAGATATTTTTAAAGTAACTGAAAGTTTAAAGAATGGCGAAAAAATTTATTTAACATTAAAAGGTGAAGTTGTACTAGAAATTAAAAAGAAGGTGTAACAATGAACATGCAAACTTATAAGTATGACAAGGTTACAGATATATTTGAAGGCAAAGCTGATCCAAAGCGTAAAAAGGTAATTAAGGAAAACTTAGATAAATTTGATAAATTGACTAGGAGGAAGAAATGATTAAATGTGTAGTTTGGAATAAAAGCAAAAAAGAATTAATAGAAAAAAACGTTGAATTATTTACAGGTCTATATGAAAACGTAAATCACATTTACGAGGTTGAAGATGAGTGCGATGAATACTATTATATATTAACCGAAACACAAGGAATTATTGGTGTTGATAAAAAATGTTTTAAAGTATCTAATTATAAAAGAAATATAAACAAAGACCAGGTGAATGAAATAGATTTTGATTGGGAAAATTTTTTATATTCATACAATATTTTTAACGGTTTTCAATTAGAATACGGAGTCACAGATAGAGAAGTTTGCAGAGAAATAAATCATACAATATTGATAGAGTTTTTAGAAGATGAAAATGAGTTTTTAGATATACAAAAAAATAAAGAATGTACTTATTGTGTAAACTTAAAAACTTTAGGCTCGTTTTGTGGCGATGTGTTGATAGATGTGTTGTATGAAGCTTTTAAAAAAGTAATTTTAACTAAGGAGGACTAAATGAAGAAATGGCACAATAAACTAAGCAGAGGTGTAAGAGAATTTTTAGATATAACAGTTGTAGCAGTATTGATGATGTGTATAATATTAAAATATTGTTTATAAGGAGGTAATCATGAAGAATATAATCGGTTTAATAGCTATATTTGGGCTTGTATGCGGTTTTATATACATATGCATACTATTAAGCCATGTAACACCAAATAGTCAAGATATAGCATTGTTACAAGCAGATAACGAGCGATTAAAAATAGACATTAGAAACTTATCGACAGAATTGCAGCTAGTGAACAGAAAACAAAACAATTTTAGAACATATTATGAATCAGATAAAGTTAAACGCTTATCAGAAATAAAAGAACTGGATTCAAGAATTAAATTTTTATCAAATGACATTTTGCAAGCTAAAATTAATTTTGATGATACAAGTCATGAGAAGTGTGAAGTATTAATATCTGAGCTTTGGACCGAATTAGAACATATTAGAAAGATGGTGAAGTGATGCTAAAGTGCAAAACTTGTGGTAAATATATCTACAATCAACATGGAAATTCAAAGTATTGTGAGAGACACAGAAGAAAGGTCGATTACAAACACGCTGATTTAACTGTTAATGTATCGTTGAAAGTATTACAGGATCTTATAAAAGACTCAGAGGAATTAGAAAGGATTAAAAATGCTAAATAAAGAAAAGGTTATATTTCAAGATGCACTTAGAACATGGGGAAAAACGTCACAAGTGTTTATGTCTATTGAAGAAATGGGCGAATTAATTCAAGCTTTATCAAAGAATTTTAGAGGTAAAGAAAACCTTGATAACATAGCTGAAGAAATTACAGATGTTGAAATCATGATTGATCAATTAAAATTAATATTTGACGTTGAAAAAAGATGTTCTGAAATAAGGGTTGAAAAGGTTGATGGATTAAAAAATAGATTGGAGGTTCTATCATGAAAAAAGGTAAGACATACATAAGACTAGAAACAGGAAAAGAATACAAATTATATTACATCAAGCACCCTACATTAAGTTTTCCTGGTAGAATATCTTTAGTTGATGAAGATGGGAACAAGGTTCATGAGACAGTAAAGTCTTTTTTAGCTAAGTATGTGTAGATTAGCAGCTTAATTGCTGCTTTTTATTTAGGAATAAGTTGACAAATGTTACACTATGTTGTAATATAATCGTAGGAGGTGATTTAGTGGATAAATTATATAATATAAGTCAAGCAGCTATGTTGTTGGGTGTGAGTAGACAAACTATTTACAGATGGGAAAAAGACGAAAAATTTAAATTTGTAAAAGTTGGAGATTTTAAAAAAGTAAAAGAATCTGACATTAAAAAAATGAGAGGTGAGTAATGGCAAGACCTACTAAGAAAGGGCTTGAATATTTCCCTTTAGATTGTCAAATGAGTGATGAAGTCAATTTGATAATTGCTGATTTTGGTATTGAAGGTTATGGAGTTCTCATTTCTATGTTTCAATCAATTTATGGTAACAACGGTTATTATACTGAATGGACATCTAGAGAACAGAAACTTTTTAGTAGGAAGGTTGGCCTTGATCAAGAACTTGTACTTAAAATAATCTCCGAGTGTGTTGAATGGGGAATATTCAATAAAAACAAATATGAAGAACATTGTATACTTACATCAAGAAGAATACAAGACCACTATTCTACGTCAACATACAAAAGAACTAAGGTGGATATGATTGAAAAGTATCTTTTGATTAGTGTAAATGATAAGAAACACATCAACAACATAGTTTCTGACGACGGAAACCCACCAACAAATGAAGTTTCAGATGGTGAAAGTACACAAAGTAAAGTACAGTACAGTAAAGTAAAGTATTTAAAAGATTATGAGCAAGCTTTAAAACTAAATAAAGCATTTGATACTAAAAAACAAAATCTTTTAATTGATAATCACTTTGAATCTTGTTGGAAGTTATACCCTAATAAAAAAGGAAAGGATAAGATAACCCTTAATGATAAAAAAGAATTATTTAAATACACCAAGGACCAAATACAAACTTGTATCAACAACCTGGTAAAAGAATATCCTGATAAACAATACCAAATGCATGGAAGAAGATTTTTTAAAGGTGAGTTCAAAGATTATTTGAAATCAGATTATAAGCCTCCTATAACTGTAGTTAAAAAGAATGTATTTAACCAAGTAGACAACAGAAGCAAAGACAACGATTACATAATGAATAAACTAGCAGCGAAAGCAGCTAAAAACAACATGTAGAAATGGAGAGAAGAACATGGACAATGAATATATAGTATGCGTACGCTCTGACTGCGAAGGTTTTAAAGTTGGTAATAAGTATTTACTAACAAAATTCGGATGTGTTGATAGTTTAGAAAGTGTGTGGAGTGGATATTTGAACGGTCCTTATGATACGCATTTAGAAAATATAAATAATTGTTACGGATTTGTTAAATTTGAAAAGTTACTTAACTAACAGCATGAAGAAACAACAACTAGAGAAAGAAGGTAAATAATGATTAAAAAAATTATACAATTCTTTAAACCTTGGAAAATGGTTGCTTTTAAGGATAAAAATAAAGCATATAGTTATTTGAGATATGTTGAAAGAAAAGGTTGTTCAGGATATGTAAAAAATTGTGATGAAAATTGGGTTGTAAGGTATAAGTTATAAAAGGGGTAAACATGATAATAATTAAGAGTCAAGACGGTAAACTTATTGAAAAAATTATTAGAATTAAAATAGCTAAAAATGATAGATACGAATTAAGAGGTTGGGGTGTTGATTCTTTGTGGAATGTAATGGGCGCTTACCCATCAGAAGAACGAGCAAAAGAAGTTATGGGTATGATAGAGGAACATATAAGGTCTTTGTATTCAGCGGATATGATAAAAAACATTTCTCAATTTGAAATGACTACAGAAAATTACAAAGAATTAGTAGAAGAAATTGCAAAACAGTTTGAGCCAGTGGCTATTTTTACAATGCCAAAAGAATAGGCAACCTATGATCACCTGGTTAAATGGTAAACCTGTTATGGCTAAAATGTCACATAACTTTGAATCATTAGAAATGCAGCTAAGCAGGTTTAACCCAAAAACAAAGCAGCTTGAATTTATTGATAAACATGGGTTTAAATATTATACTAATGTTAAGAACGTTGAATTTATTGATATGCCTGAAGATAAAGTAGAGAAGATCAGCGATTTAATGATTTATAGTGATGGGGATTATTTTGAATAATAGAAGGAGAGGTAAAAGGAATGAAAAATTATATGACAAGTAAATATGCTCAATTTGATTCAACTTATGGTCATTATGTAAATGTTGAAAAAGAAAATGAAATAGTTAGTGTTTATTTAAATGAAGCGGTAAAAGATTTTTTATTAGATGGTTGGAAATTATCAGAAGTAAAAGGAATGAATGACGAATATTAATCTAGGACAATGGCCTGTAGTGATATAGCCCCTCTATCCTTGTATAAGGGAGGTAAGACAAATGAAAAACTACGAATTATTAGAAATAGAATTACTTAAGATGTGGAAAGAAAGTTTGCAAATAGAAAAAGTGTTCAAGTATAAACATAGAATAATGATATGCGAAGATTATAGTAATGATAAAATATTCAACGACTTAACAAACGGATTAATATTTAAAGATATTGTTGACCTTGCAGAAGTTGACATAAATGATGCTTCACCAGAAAAATATTCTGTCAGTATAGATTTATTACTTAAGTCCAGAGGGGTGTAATTGTGTTTAAAATAAAATGTATGAAGTGTGGCAAAGAATCGGAATTAAAATACCTATATGACAAATCATGGGACAAAGAAGTATTGACTTGTATAGGTGATGTTAGATTAAAAAACAACGAGTGGACTATTGATATAGTTTGTGATTGTGGTAATAAAATAAATAACGACTATGTATTTGAAGGGTAGGTAACATACACACTAAGGAGTAGACTATGAATGAAAAAGTAATTATTTTAAAAAATGATAAAACAAATCGTGCAAAAAGCATTGAAGTTAATGGCATTGAACTTGAAAATGTCACGAATATCGAAATGTGTTTTGTTGCTGGAGAAAAAACAGTAGTGGAAATAACGCAAATATTATATACGGACGATATAACGATAAAAAAAGAAAACGAGTCTAGCAATTTTAAATCAGCAATTGAAAGGGAATAAAATGATTATACCTAAAAAATACACATACAACGAATTGAAAGAACATCTAGGAGAAGAAAATGCAAAAAAGATTTATGTGTTCTTTATGAATAATAGGCATAAAACAAAATACAAGATAGATAAAAAGTTTTCTGTAAGAAGAACAGCTGATGATAAGTTTACAATACACAGGAGGTGATCAAATGAGTATTAGGGTTAGAAAAACTATTGTTGATAAAATTGACTTAAATGTTAAAAGAGCAGTTTCAAGATATGGAATAAAACCTAACCTGTTATCATTAACTAATCAAGAGTATCAAGAACTTATGAAATACAAAGGTGAAATTAAATACTATCAAGGAATGAGAATCGAGGTCGAAAGATGAGAAGTCAAAGAAAATTAGTAAGAAATCAAATGAGAAAAGCAGTTGGTAACAAAGGGTTAAAATTTCAATGGAGTAGGTTCCAACATGACAGAATTGAAAAGATCATTAAAAACATTACCAAAGAGTTAAATGTCAATAAAAGAAAAAAGGATTTTGCTGCGGTTGATAAATTAAATGTTTATTTGGATAAATTAAAGGAAAACCAAAAATTCTTATACAGAAGAAGTCAAGCGAGAGGATATTAAAATTAAGGGCTGTTTAGCCCTTTTTTACATTAAAAAATAATATGTTATAATGTATTTGAAAGGAGTTGATTGTGATGGGTATAAGATTAAGAGGAAGGCCAAGGAAATATGAAACAGCTGAGGAACTAAGAAAAAACATACAATACTATTTTGATAGTATTACAAAAGATGTACTTATAACTGAAATGGTAGAAGATGGGAAAAATGAAAAAGGTAAAATTCAATATAAAGAAGTACCGAAGTTAAATAATGCTGGTGAACAAATAATAGAAGTTACTTTCATTGAACAACCTGGTATTATTTCAATGTGTGTTTTTTTAGGAATAGAGCCTGATACTTTGAAGAATTACGAAAAGAATAATGAAGATTTTTTAGGAACGATTAAAGAAGCAAGAAATATTATACTAAGTGCTAAGCTTAAAATGTTGCCATTGATGAAGAATCCTAGAGGTATGATGTTCGACCTTTCTGCTAATTATGGAATGAATGAAAAGCAAGAAGTTGAATATACAGATAAATCTACAATCGTTGTTGGTGATATAGATGAGTAAAACAATTGTCTTGAATAAAGATCAAGTCAATGAAAAGTTTTTACATCTTTATAAATCAAAGTACATACCGCCTAAATATTCTATCTATATGGGTGGTAGTGGTTCGGGCAAGAGTTTTAGTGTATTGGATTCATTAGTGTACAGGTGCATTAAATATGGGACGTTTGATATATTGATAATGAGAAAGGTCGCTTCAACATTACCGAATACAGTTATAGATCCTTTAGAAAAAATAATCACTAGAAGGTATAAACTAGAAAAAGGAATTGACTATCAACAAGATAAAGTCCATATGTCTTATACTTTTGCTTCAGGTTCTAGGATTAGGTTGTCAGGTTATGATGACCCTGAGAAGTTAAAAGGTATTGAAGGGGTAAATGTTGCAGTATTAGAGGAATTAACAGACTTTACAAAAGATGACTTAGCAGACATAGAAGATAGACTAAGGTCTCCAATACCTAAAGGCCATCCTTGGGATGGAATAAAAATAATAGGTATGTTTAACCCTATTTATGAAACACACTGGGTTAGAAGTCATTTCTTTGGACCTGGTAAAGATGCTTCAAATGAGATTTATCAATACTATAAAAACGAATTATTCGGTAATGATTTATTTATATTAAAAACAACTTGGCGTGATAACAAATGGTATAACGGTAAATATAAAGACCCTGAAGTAAGAAAAAGAGAAAAGAAATTAAACCCTAGAAAATATGGTGTATATTGCAATGGTAACTTTGGTGTACTTGGTAAGTTAGTGTTTAATAATGTGAAGTACATAGATTTTACAAGGGAACAAGCATATGCATTAAGAAAAACAGAACCAGCACATGGAATAGATTTTGGGTATAATGATCCTTCAACATTTGGTGAAGCTATACTTGATAAAAATGGTGACGTTTGGATAACTGGGGAAATTGGCGGTGTTGAATTAAGAACAAGTCAATTTGCTGCAATGATTCAAGAATCCTATAGTAATTACAAGTATCTACTTATATGGGCCGATTCCTCTGCTAAGACAACGATAGAAGATATGAAAAATGACTATGGCTTCTATAACATAAAACCTTGTCAGAAGGGTCCAGGTTCAATATTAGCTGGTATAGAATGGCTGCAAGATAGAACGATATATGTAAATAGAAAATTAACACCTGGATTTGCTGGTGAGTTTGAATCATACGAATATGAAAAAGATAAAAAAACAGGCTTATATAAACCTATGCCTAAAGATGAAAATAACCATTACATTGATAATCTTAGATATTTATGTGTTCAATGGCGTAAAGCTTCATGGGTATTTAGTTAACTAAAAGGAGGGTAACAAGTGGGAAAGACTAAGCAACAAATACAAAAAGAAATTGAATCAATAAAGTTACATATGCAGACATTTTCTGATGCTTGCGGTGTGGAAGATTCAATAAAGTATTATTCAAACAATCACACCGCTATTAAAAGCAGAAAAATGCAATTTGTTCACGATGGAAAACTAATGGAAGATGTTTTTAAGTCTAACACTAGAATATCAAAGAATGATTACAGAACAATCGTTGATCAATTAACATCGTACTTACTTGGTAAAGAACCAACTGTAAAAGATGTTGAACCGAAAGTATTGGAAGAGTTTCCATTAAAAAAAGCGTGGGGAGTTGTAAAGACTGCTTTAAAACAATGTCAAATACAAAAGATTGCATGGATTCAGCCATATATAAACAAAGCTGGTAAAGTTGATTTTGCTATTAGAAAAAGATCCGATAACATAATCCCTGTTTATTCTTACGGTGCTGAAGAAGAACTTGTATCTATTATTCTTTATTATGATGTTGATGTACTTGTTAAAGGTGAAGTTGAAACATTTACAAGATATGAATATTGGGACAGTGAAACTGTTACCTACTACAAGGGTGATGGTGATGAAATTGAATTTTGGGAATGTGATGACGAAATAAAAGCCAATCCACAGCCACATGTTTATACAAGTGTTAGCTTTCCAAATGGAAAAACAGAAATTAAAACAAGTAACAAGTGGGGCAGAGTTCCATTTATATCATTAAGATTTAACGATGAAAACCAAACAGCACTAGAAATGATTGGCAAAGAAAAAATTGATGCCTTAGATTTTCTGTATTCTGATGGTTGTAATAACTTCTTAGATTTAGCAGATGTTATTTATATCTTAAGAGATTATATTGGTGATCCTGAAGAAGCATTATTTAATTTAAAAACTAAAAGGGGCGCTGCAGTAGGTGAAAAGGGTGATGTTTCTGCAATATCTAATGAGATACCAATGGAATCAAGAAAAACAATGATTAAACTAATGAAAGAAGCTATCTATGAAGATGGCCAGGGGTTAGACTTATCTAACTTAAAAGGCGGAACAATAACAAATGTATTGATTCAAGCAATGTTTGAAATGTTAAATATGAAGGCTAATAACATAGCGCCTGACGTTGAAAGTGTTTATGACCAAATGATTTATTATGTTAAGCTAAAGCAAAATAAATTTAACCAAGATACACAAATGGAAGAAGTTGATATAACATTCAATAAATCAATCATTGTAAATGAAGTTGAGTATATCAATGCAAGTGCTAGTTCTGATGGTTCTGTATCAGACCAAACAAGATGGAAGTATGACCCAAGAGTAACAGATCCAGTAAAAGAAGCGGAACTTGTGAAAGCTGAAGAAGTTGAAATAGATTAGGGGTAAATTATGAGCCTTCAAAGCGAACAAAAAGTTTTTATAGACCAAGAACAAGAGTATATAAAAGATTCAGCAGAAGAAGTTGATGAAGAGTTTAATGAACTTGATGCAGCAATAAACACTTTAGTAATTAATTATTTATTGAATTACAATGAAAAAGACAGTGTTAAAGTGAAAAGACGTAAATTAAACGCTCTGAAAAAAGCTGTAAAATTATCAACTGGAAAAGTAGCTGATAAATCTGCTGACATAATACAAAAATATGGTTTTGCATCATACAACAATGGTTATTTAGGTAATGGTTATTCTTATTCAAAGATATCTGAAAGGTTTTTAAAATACAATAAGCCTTCTAAAAACAAGTTGAAGGTAACAATGTTTGACAAAATAAGGGGTAAAACCTATGTTGATCGTTTAAATTTTCATTCTAAAAACTTAGATAAGAAAGTTGCAAGCATAATTGTTAGTGGTGTAAGAAACAATCTTGATGAAAAAGTTATCGCAAAGCAAATTAAAAAAAGAATTGATGTTACTGAGTCAAGGGCTTTAACAATATCGAGAACAGAAATAGGGCGTATGGGTTCAGTAGCAAGGCAAGAATCATCTGTAGCAGCAATAAAACAAGGCATGGTATTTAACAAGACATGGAAACATTTTTACTCACCAGGCGAACGTGAAGACCATATAAGAATGGATGGTGTCACTGTTAAGGATGGCGAATTGTTTAAATTACCAAGTGGTTATACTTGTGAATACCCAAGGTTAACAGGAAACCCAGGTGACGACATTAATTGTAAGTGTCAAGCTAGGGAGTATTTTGTTGAATATAAAGGTAAACTTAAAAAAACAAAGATACCAAGCTATAAAACATGGGTTAATAAGCTTTAAATTTAGCCTGTAGCGTGTTTATTTGACATAGCTAACCTAATACTATAAAATTAAGTTATAAAACAATAGATGTGGCGTTGCACAGTAAAAAAACGAATATTGAAAGGGGATAAACATGAACTTAAAAGAATTACTAGGAGATTTGTACACTGAGGAAATTGAAGCAAAGTTAAAGGATAAAGTTGTCTTGAAGTCGGAACAAGATAACATGATTCCTAAAACTAGATTTGACCAAGTGAACAAAGACAAAAAAGAGTACAAAGAAAAGCTTGAAGAAGCAATGTCAAAACTTGAAGGGTTTGGAGATAGTGAAGCAACTATTGAAGAACTTAAGGGTAAACTTGCTACAATGAAAGGGGAACACGAAGCTTTTATTGTTGGTATTGAGAAAGAAAAAGTTAATTCTAAAAAGAAAGATGCTTTAAAGTCTCACTTGAAAACAATGAACGTTTTGAATCCTGAGTTATTATTACAGTTTTATGATTTAGAAACACTTTCTTTTGATGGTGATTCGCTGATGGGCCATGTAGCTAAAACAGAACAACTTAAAGAAAAGTATAAAGATCAGTTTGGTGTAGAAACAACAAAATCACCTGACATTACTATGAAGTTTAAGAACAAACTGTTTAAAGATATGACACCTTCAGAAAAAATTGTATTCAAACAAGAAGATCCTTCAGCATATGAAAAAGCTAGAGGGGCATATAAATTAAATAGGAGGTAACAATTAATGAAACAATTTGGTGGTATTTTATTTGACGAAGAAATCGTATTGGATTACATGTCAGAAAAGTCAACATATAAAGCAGCATTATTGGAATCGGGAATTATTAGACAAGACCCTATTATCCAGGATCAAATGTCTACACAAGGTAACAAATTTACAGCGCCTTCATTTGCACCATTATCAGGAAGATCACAAAATCATGATGGTAGTACAGATATTACACCTGGTTCAATTACTTCTAAGCAACAATCAGGTATTGTTGTTAGACGTGACAATGCTTGGACTTCTCTTGATTTAGAAGCTGAGTTAGCACAAGAAGATCCGCAAATGGCTATCGGTGATTATTTAGCTGATTACTGGAATGAAGAAGATGAACAAACATTATTCTTTGAATTAAAGGGTGCTTTTGCAGCTGCTAGCGCTTCAGTATTATTAGATGATATTTCTATTGCTGATGGTGATAATGCTACAGATGCAAACAAGTTAAATGCACAAACAATGATCTCAAGCTTATTCGGTACTATGGGCGATGCTGCAGATAAAATTGTTGCTGTTGCTGTTCATACTGAGGTATACGCTTCATTAGTTGCACAAAACTTAATTACATTTGTTCCTTTATCAGATCAAACTACTATGGTTCCTAAGTTCTTAGATAAATTTGTTTTCTATTCTGATAACTTTGAAAAGGTTGCTGGTGGTACTTCAGGATTTGTTTATACTTCATACTTCTTTACAAGAGGTGCAATTGGTGCTGCTACTGGTAAAGTTAAGACACCTATCGAAGTAGAAAGAGAAGCATTGGTAAATGGTGGCCAAGATACATTAGTTTCAAGAACTGCTGTTGCTTTCCATCCTTATGGATTCTCATTTACTGCTGATATTGCAACATCACCAACTGATGCGCAATTATCAACTGGTACAAACTGGGCTTTAATTTACGACAAGAAAAATGTTGGAATTATGGCTGTTAAGACTAACGGTTAATGTTAATTGAAAAAGGTTTAAAGGCCTACATTTCTGATAAGGTAGAAGATGGAGTGGTTAAAAAAGCCACTCATTACATCTTTTTAAACGGTAGATGCACTAGAGTTGGTGAAAGTGTAGATATTAAAAAGCCTTATAAAACAATCAAGAAACATAATTTGATTGCAAGACATTCATTTATTGGTGAATATGAAGAACCTGAAGAAGTTGTTGTTGAAGATGAGACAGAAGAAGTTGTTGAGGTTGTGGAAAACGTCAATGAAGAAGAAACTGTTGAAGTTGAAACAGGTGATGAAGATGAAACAGAATCAGAAAAATATTCTTTCATGGATCTAAAACAAATGAATGGCGCAGCACAAAAAGAAATATGCAAGAGTATGGGTTTAAAAGGTTATCACAACATGGTTGAAGATGACAGGATCCAGTTAATACTTGATAATCAATAATTATTTAAAGCTAGGTAGGGGGCAATCCTTTTGCCTAGCTTTTTTCAATGAATAGGAGGATAACAAATGAATCAATCAACAGTGTTAAGAAAAGATGGTAGTTTTGATACGTTCACTACTGATGAAGGATTACCAAAAGCATTAGAACATAAGGCAATAGCATTAAACGTAAATACAAACGAATGGTATATATACCACCAAAGAAATTATAATCCAAAAGCAACAACAGGCACAACAGTTTACAATCCTGATAACTGGTTTTCATTAGCATAAAAAGGGGGTTAACATGGGATTCAAAAACACAGGCTTTCCAATGCCTACCTTTAACCCTTTGGGTTTCAGAACAAGTGGAAGCCTATTAAAACAACTTGTCAAATGCGGACTAAAAGTATACAACACTCCCGAAGATGACAAGTTAAACAAGGGCGACAGAGAACCACAGTTAAGCCAAACTATAATAGGTGATGGTGCTACTTATTCCAATATTGGAATTATACCTAATAGCACTACAAAAATAAAAAAGTTAAGAGGTAATTTCACTACTCCAAATGGTAACTTTGAAATACCTATAGGCGCTAGAACTGTATCAAATAGATTTTTAATCGCAAGAGATAACCCACTAGGTAGAATAGTATTTGGGTACGGGGATGCACAAGTTACAACAAGTGTTATAGCAGATTTACAAGTACACGAATATTCTACAGATGGTGCAAAATTGTATTATGATGGTAATGAAATAGCAGATTTAACAGGCGAAACAATAACAAGCATAACAGACTATTTATTCTTAACTGCTTTAAATTTTGGTGGACCATCAAATATATCTAATTTCAATGTAATAGAATTAGAAATAGACCACAATGGCGAAACCTACACCCTAGACACCACATAAAGAGACACCAACGGTGTATGGGTACTAAAAAAACCTAGTGGTAATATTCAAGTACAACAGTTCCTTTCACCACCAATACCAACAGAAGATAACTTGCTAGTTGAAAGTGACTATGACAAGTATGGGGGTAGTGTTAGTAAGGCGTTGGGCAAGAACAAAATGGATTTATCAAAATTAGAAAATGGTCAAATAGATTCAGATGGCACTCCTAGCGGTAGTTCTACTAGGGTTAGAGATTCAGAGTTTATAATAATTGAAAATATAAATACACATAACTTTAAATCTTTTGTTCAAGTTGGCGGTAAAAATTTAAAATTGGTAGCAATGCACTATTACTTAAAAGACGAAACATTTATAAGTAGAGATATATTGCAATCGTCTGACACCAACTTCAATCCGCCACAATCAACATATTGGATAAAAGGCTCATATGCATACACTGATGATTCTGCTATAGATGTATCTGAATTAACATTAGCTGAATTACAAATAGAAGAAGGCATGACACCAACCGCCTACGAACCATACAACGGTTACACCTATGATGCCCTAGGCACTTTACCTGTACCACAGGGTACACTAATGTCAGCTAACGCA
>Ga0193951_1000143_pt1 | contig 32414 bp, 31 predicted proteins | sample BB_2_MG_FD_140370 | JGI IMG/M metagenome (GOLD analysis project Ga0193951, IMG submission 140370) | Microbial mat bacterial communities from the Broadkill River, Lewes, Delaware, United States - BB_2_MG | ecosystem: Environmental > Aquatic > Freshwater > River > Microbial mats | place: USA...
ATTGGTAGACATTAGTTTTGGTTGTAGTCCATGGCTTTTCATAGCTTCTACAGCAATAGGTAAGTCTTGCTCAACGTTTTCTGGTAGTACGTGCCCTTTTCTTCTAACGGTAAGGTCTAAGCCGTTAAAACCTAGGTTTGCTGCAGCATCTGACATGTTGTTATAATTAAGAAACTGTAAGTGTTTTGAGAATAAATGTATCTGCAGCTGCTCTTCTGTTGATGCTGTGATTGACGTTAATGGATTTTGAAATGATAGTAATGGTAATGCAGCGAAACCCATTGCTGAAAGTTTGGTGAAATCTCTTCTCGAATATTTGTTTGGAGGTTTACTCATCTTGTTGTGTGCTTGTTGCTAGATTATTGTGTACAACAAGTTACTGTCTTTTAGTGAGATATTGAAATTTGGGTATGGTTACTTTCTTTAATAGCTTTTTACTATTTGTAGGAATTTACCATAGCTAACCCGACGCATACCCGACGCATACCCGAAGGAGACCCGACGGAGCTCTGGTTCTGACCCGAATAAGCACTTTTAGATCTATTATCCGTTTTTACAACAAGCGTTCTGCGATTTCTAACCAGCTAGATACTCTTGTGTAGCCTGTGTCATTGACGTTATGAGGCGAATTGTAAAGCAAGGTATCTCCTTCAAATTTTTCTAAGTTGTAGGTTCTGTCGTCTATTAATAAATCTCCGTTTAAAATAAACTTATCTCCGCACATTATACGATGTTGCCATGTTATAAAGGGCATGTGCTCGTCTAACCATTCGCTCTTTTCTAATAAGGAATTAGGAAACTGTGTGGCTGCCGTTGCAATGTACACTTCATGTTTGTTGTATAAGGCTTCCATAACTTGTATGGCATCTTTAAACGGTTTTAGGTTTCTGAAAAAGCCTGGCTGTAAAGCGTGATCTTTTATGCTTTTTTTGTGTATTTCTGGAACGTTATGCCATATTTCACCTGAGGTGATTTGGTTGATATGTAAGTCTTGTTGATGTTCTTTATTATATAATTCTATGTGCTTACCGTAAGTGTCGGCTAACACATCATCCATGTCTACAAATATTGTCATTGGGTTGTTTTTTTGCGAAGTTCTAGATTATGGATTGAAATGCCAAGAGGAGGTGGTTTATTTAATATTTATTTAATGTTTTGGAGGTTGATTAAGTAAACAAGAGCATAATAATCCAACAATAAGAAACAATGCTCAACTAACCTATATAGTTGTTGAGATCCATTATTTATAGATATTCAAGATTGAATAATACCTGTGGAATTTAATCTTGAAAAGATATTTCTTTCCGTTACGGAAACTCACAATAAACCTATCAATTCTTAATTTATATTTACATAAATTAAATATGAAGTGTTAATAACTAGTTTAAAACTAATTATTTACAAAAACAGATAAGGTGTATATAAAGTGTATTTTTGTGTATGTTTTATAATTTATCAGGTAAAGAGCTAGAGGCTATTAAGATTATTAGAAATTTTCTTGTTAATAAAGGGCAGATGCCTAGTGTGCGAGAGTTAATGACTAGTTTGAATTACAAATCTCCTCGTTCAGCCTCAGTTTTATTGAGAAATCTTGAGGAAAAAGAATTATTAAGAAAAAAGCCAGATGGAACTTATCAAATAGTTGATTTTGAAATATCAGAAGATTTTGGTTCTAGAGCACAAACTGTAAAAATACCTTTATTAGGAAGTGTTTCTTGCGGAGTTCCAATTTTTGCAGATGAAAATATCGAAGCAGAAGTTTCTGTTTCAGTAGAAATGATAAAAAATGGCTATAAATACTTTTTATTACGAGCAGAAGGGGATTCAATGAACGAAGCTGGAATTGATAAAGGAGATTTACTATTAATAAGGCAACAACAAGATGCCGAAAATGGGGATAAAATATTAGCTTTAATTGATGATGAAGCTACTGTTAAAGAATATAATAGAAGTAATGGAATGGTTATTTTAAAACCAAAATCAACGAATAAAATGCATCAACCAACAATACTTACTGATAGTTTTAGAATTCAAGGTATTGTTGAAAATGTAATAAAAATATAAATTAGAGTAAAATGAAAAAAAATCAACATGTAGTTCCTCATAATGAGGGCTGGGCTGTTAAAGGGGCTGGAAATCAAAAAGCAACAAAAGTTACTTCAACCCAAAAGGAAGCTATTGGTATAGCTAGGAATATCGCAAAGAATCAAAAATCTGAACTTTTAGTTCATAACCAAAAAGGTCAAATTAGACAAAAAGATAGCTTTGGTAATGACAAATATCCGCCAAAAGGATGAGTAATGGGTATTTGAGATACTACAAGCCAAGTGTTTTAATTGGTCTTTTGGCTTTTTTAGGTATTGCTATATATTTTGCAAAAGATTATTTGCACTTATCGGTTTCTATTGTTAGTATAATTAGTTTAATTCTATTAGCAATAGATTTTTGGCTATGGAAAACATTATTATTTTCATGGATGTTTTGGGTCGATGATTTCTCAGGGAGATATGAAGGCTTTCTGGAATATGAATATAGAGATGAATACTGCAATGTGAAAAAAGGTAAGTTAAGCCACGTGAAAATAATACATCAAAGTGGAAGTAAAATAACTATTTTTTCTTTTACAAAATATGATGACAAAAAAGCCTCTTCTTTATCCGAGAATATAGGAATGTATGTAGAGAAAATGAACGGAGAAAAACATTATCAACTAACTTATACTTATCTAAATAATGGTAATGGAGATTTAAAATATCCTCATCATTCAGGAACTGATGTTATTAAGTTCATTAGAAAAGGTAAAGAAAAACAATTATCCGGAAGATATTACACTGAACGTGTTCCATTTTCAACTAGAGGAAAATATTTAGAATTAAATTGGGTAAGTAACGATCAAACACATGATTTTTAAATTTTAATATATGGCAAATTGTAATAATTTATTTAGTGAATTTAATAAGTCTATTAGATTAACGAGCGAGAGAAGGGTTACATTAAGAGAGAAGAGAAATGATTTAAGAAACAGGATTAATGGAGGTTATGATGTGATTAAGAATTTGGATAGACTTGAGCATGTGATGGAATTTCAGAGTCAAGGTTCATATGTAATGGATACAATTATTAACCCTAATAATCAGGATGATCAATATGATATTGATGATGGTGTTTATTTTTTAGGAAATTTATCTAGGGATTATAGACCACAGCCTGCTACTTTTCATCATTGGATTATTAAGGCAATAGAAGCAGGGAAATCTGATAATGAGATTGACCAAATTATTGATAAAAACACTTGTGTAAGAGTTGTTTATAAAGGAAGAAATGGTGATTTGAATTATCATGTTGATCTTCCAATTTATTATGCTATTGATGTTTCTCAACCAGATTTTGCTGATAAAAAAGAAGGGTGGCATATCAGTAATCCAATTGAGTTTATTATTTGGTTTGAAAATAAAATTAAGTCTGGATTCAAGAAAGAATTTATTTTAGAAAGTAGATTATACTCTGAAGAGTTTGATACATGGTTAAATGATATTAGAAAAAAAGATCATCAGCTAAGAAAAATAGTTAGATACTTAAAATCTTGGAGCGATTTTATAAAAGGGAATATGCCACCAGGTATTGTGATGACCATTCTTGCTGGTGAAAACTATTCTGAAGATTTAAGAGATGATGTTGCTTTGAAAAACACATTGATAAACATGCGCACTTATTTAGATAACAATGGTTTTAAATGCTTGAGACCTACAACACCAATAGGCGAAGATTTATTTGAAAATTATAAACCAGAAGAAAAGGAATATTTTAAAAATGCTTTAAATTCATTCATAGAAAGTGCTAAGCAAGCAATTGAATTAGAAAATCAAAAAAGTGCATGTCGTAAATGGCAAAAGCATCTTGGTGATAGATTTCCTTGTTTTTTAGCTAAAGACGAAATTGAAGGCTCTAAAAGTTATGCTGCACCTCCAATAATTAAAAGTGATAATTCTAGAAGTGCATGATTGAATATAAAGAAGCATTAGAAAGAGTTTCTTTATATATTAATAAAAGAGAAAGAGTAAGACCATTAACTAATTATTACAAGAAAAAGATTGGTCTGTCCGAACTTTTAGATATTTGGGAAATCACAACGGAAATATTAGATGAAAGGAATAAAATAATAATTATCAGATTGCATATTGTTTTTTTTCCTGATTTCCCACTTTCATTTCCTAAGATATTGCTTTCAAAAGAAGAATTTGATAATATAAAGTACATTCCGCATTTACAAGTTGATAGATTGATTTGCATTTTTCAAAACAATTCACTACCAAGTATTAAATTGCCAGAAAAAGTTGTTGAAGAAGCAATAAGACGAGCAAAAAACATTCTAGAAGAAGGTATTAAAGGCAGTAACGATAAAGATTATGAAGAAGAATTTGAATCATATTGGAATTCCAATTATTCAAATAAAGATGTAGTTAATAATTCATTTTTAATTTTAAATGAAAAGCCATTAAAACAGAATTTTGATTTGATATTATTAGAAAAACCACTTGGTAAGTTTCGCTATGTTATTCATCAAAACGGTAATAGTGCATTAAATTTTAAATTATATCTAAAAGATCAAAAAATAGAATACATAGAAACTACAGGATATCTAATACCTGATTTTAAGCTTTTTGAAAAACCTCCTTTTAATAAGACAAATAAGGAAGTTTTAGAGGCTATAGAAAATTTAGGAACAGTAGATTCTAAAAATTATATTTCTTTTATTAATGATAAAAATGAATTAAAACTTTTCCTTTTTTCTAAAGAGATTAATTCAGAAACTAGATATTTTGGTTGGTTACACAAGCGTGCTAACTTAAATAGAAATGGGTTTCGTCAAAAGTCATTAAGCAATTTTAAGATTCTTTCTACTTTTCAATCATCTGAACGCATAAATAGAATTACACCTCAAGTATACAGTAAACATAGATTAAGCATGAGAAGTGCAGGTGAGATTGATCAAAAAAGAAGAAAGAAGTTTGTGTTGGCTGGAGTAGGCTCAATTGGTTCAAATCTAATCCATTATCTGAACTCTGTACAAGATTCTGAATTTAAGCTTATAGACACAGATTCATTAAAGCTAGAAAATATATCACGACATTACCTAGGGTTTAATTATTTAAATTGGTATAAAACTAAGGCTATAAAAGATTTTTTAACGCATCTATCTCCAATTCAAAAAGTAGAAACCCGAGAAAAATCAATTTTTCAAGTTGTAACAGAAGAACCAAAGTTCATTAATGAAAGTGACTTCTTATTTGTTGCAATTGGAGAATCGAATATAGAATCTTGGATTGCTAATGCTATAGATAATAGATTAATAATTAAGCCTACTTTTTTCTTATGGGTAGAGCCTTATTTATTAGGCGGTCACTGTATTTTTATTAATCCCAAAAACAATAATTATTCATCATATTTCATAAATGATGAATTATTTAAATACAACATCATTGGAGATTACAACAATGAAGTTTTATTATTAAAAGAAGCTGGTTGTCAAAGTAATTACACACCTTATTCTTCTAGTAATATTCAATTGTTTTTAGGGAATCTTTACACTAAAATTTTTGAAATTATTAACTCAAATTCTATAGAGTCCAAATCTTTTACTTGGGTAGGAGATAAGTCAATTGCTAGTAAAATGAATATTGACTTATCTGAATATTCAAAGAAATTTCAATCTAACGTATTAATAGAAAATATTCCATGAGAGTAACACATATTGGAAACTATAAAATTTATTTTACTCATGATGTCCTATTATTAATTGCAAAATTTAAACAGATAAGTTCTAAGCAAAATGAAGCAGGAGGTGTTCTTTTAGGGCAGGTTAAAAATAATAATATATATATAACAAGAATATCATTTCCATCTAGCCATGATAAATCTTCAAGATATTCTTTTTCGAGAAATAAAAAATTTGCCCAAGCCATAATAGATTTTGAGTTTTACAATAGTAATAAAAGGACTATTTATTTAGGTGAATGGCATACACATCCTGAAGAATTACCAACGCCATCAAATACAGACAGAAAAATGATAAAAGATCAGTTTTCTAAAAATATTTTAAGCGAACCCTTTTTACTGCAGTATATACAAGGTACTAAAGGTTTTTATTTGGCGTTGATTGAATCTGGATCAATAAATGAAGTCAAAATAAAAGAAGATTAATTTCAGTTACTTTTATTAACTTAATTCAATTAATTTTTATATCTGTTTCAATAGGTTCTCGATACATCCCGACGGAAAAGTCGGAACACTCGAACTGACGTTGGGTTGTGTGTGTACTTGAGGTTGGTTTAGTGTTCTTTTGTATGGCTTACTTTCGATAGTATTCCTATTATTCTTTAAGATCTGTTAAGCTATTTATAGGAAAGGTTAAATCTATCTTAATTGCTATCTATCCGCTAAATTGATGTTTTGAAAATCGTAACTTTATACTTCAAATTAATACGAAAAAAACACCATGAATACACAACCCTTATTAACACCCTATCATAAAAATATTTCATTAAAAAACCGTGTTGTTATGGCACCTATGACACGTAGTCGTGCAGATAACAAGGAAAAAGTTGCTACAGACGATTTACAAGGTGTATATTACGAACAGCGTGCTTCGGCAGGTTTAATTATTACCGAAGGTTCTCAGGTTTCTAAGGAAGCTGTAGGCTATATTAATACTCCTGGTATTCACTCTAAAGCGCAAGTGGAAGGTTGGAAAACCGTGACCAAACGTGTACACGCCAAAGGTGGTACTATTTTTATTCAGTTATGGCATGTTGGTCGTATTTCGCATCCCGATTTTCATGATGGTGCCTTGCCAGTATCTGCGTCTGCTATCAATCCGAATGCCCAGTCTTTTACTCCAAATGGATTTAAAGATACCGTAACTCCAAAAGCGATGACGGCTGGAGATATTAAACGAACCGTTAACGATTTTAAAAATGCGGCTGCTAATGCTGTGGAAGCTGGCTTTGATGGTATTGAGTTGCATTCGTCAAATGGGTATTTGTTTCAGCAGTTTTTTAATGGCTGTTCTAACACCAGAACCGATGCGTATGGTGGTTCTATTGAAAACAGAGCGCGTTTCTTTTTTGAAGTTTTAGACGCTATGAAAACGGTGATTCCACAAGAAAAAATTGGAGTGCGTTTTAATCCGTCGTTACATGGGTTGTTTGGTATTACAGTAGATGAAGAGACCATTCCGACGTTTGAATATATTATTAAAAAACTGAATGATTATAATTTGGCTTATGTGCATTTGTCAGAACCGTTTACCGATGTTTCTGAGGTGCCGTTTGCTGTGACTGATATTGCTAAGCATTTTCGTCCGTTGTATAATGGAACACTGATGATTAATACTAATTTTGATCAGGAAAAAGGGAATAAGGTGCTTGCTGATGGTGATGCGGATTTAGTAGCCTTTGGTAAGCCTTTTGTTTCTAATCCGGATTTAGTGGAACGTTTTGAGAAGCATTTAGCATTAACGGAATGGGATAAGGATACGTTTTATACTCCTGGAAAAAAAGGGTATACAGATTATCCGTTTGCTGCTGAGTAATTTTGGTTTCTTTTGATATTAGTATTGGCATTGTAGGGCTTTTGTTTTGCGATGCCTTTTTATTTGTTCATTTTAGTTCACTAGGTTTCTATTTTATTAAATTGGTGTTCATGAATGCTATCGCATTTGTCTTGATGCAAACTGCAGGGCGCATTATGAGATTCATAGACGAATAAACGAACCAAAAAATATTAAGAATTAGTTATTGTTTAATTCATGAATGCTATTGTAGCATTTTTGGAGTTTTATATGTTCATTTTGTCTTGACACAAACTGCGAAGCATATCATGAGTTCCAAAATAAACAATAGATTTAGACGAATAAACGAACCAAAAAGTCAAAACGATTTGTTAGGAAATTACTCATAAATTTTTATTGTTTTAAGTTTGAATTCGTGAATGCTATCGCATTTGTCTGCGCGCCATTCGCCAATACATTAATAATTTGAGGTTTTTATAGACCTATATTTTCAATACTTGATAGGATAAATTAACTTTATTCTTTGCTCATTATTTCTAAAAATCGTTGCTTCCGACGTTGTCGGAATTTGGGATTTGCTTTTTTGCTTTAGTTTGTTTTTTTGTTAAGACTTCATGCTCAATTTTAACAAAAAAAGTTGAATATGTAGATTGTCCCCTAGAGGGGACTTTAGGGGTGTTTTAAGTTTATGTTAGTTCACTAGGTTTCTATTTTATTAAATCGGTGTTCATGAATGCTATCGCATTTGTCTTGACACAAACTGCGAAGCATATCATGAGTTCCAAAATAAACAATAGATTTATACGAATAAACGAACCAAAAAGTACTCAATCTTCTATTTTAATACATTTGATTACGTGAATCTGCGATTTCAAAACGATTTGTTAGGAAATTACTCATAAATTTTTATTGTTTTAAGTTTGAATTCGTGAATGCTATCGCATTTGTCTGTGCGCTATTCGCAATAGGTTGTTCTATTTTATAAAAATTTATAGATCCTTGATTTGGGTTTTTAACAGTGTTTCTTGCTCATTATTTCTGAAAATCGTTGCTTCCGACGCTGTCGGCATTTGGGTTTTGATGGTTTACTTGTGGTTTATTTTGATTTCCATTAGTATTTCTATCATATGCGACAATTGATTTAACCGTTTGATTGTAAATTGGATGTATCTATAATGAAGTTTAATTTAAAAACAAAACCTTATGAAAGTACAACCATATTTAGCCTTTAAAGGCGATTGTAAAAACGCATTAGAATTCTATAAATCTGTTTTAGGTGGAAGCATTCAAAACGAACAAACCTATAACGATGTTAAAATTGATATTCCTGCTAACTATAGAGACAAATTACAGCATGCAGAATTGAAAGGAAAAGGATTTCATATTATGGCTTATGATGCCTCACCAGATACACCATTAACCAATGGTACTAATATTAATATGAGTATTGATTTGGATTCTAAGGAAGATGCAGTATCTATCTTTAATCAGTTGAGTGCACAAGGAACTGTACATACACCATTTCAAGAAATGTCTTGGGATGCTTTTTATGGTAGGTGTTCTGACCAATACAATGTGAGCTGGATGGTGAATTATAAAAAGTAATACACTATTGGGGTGAAAACGTTGATCATAATCGCGTTTACATACAAAAAGCACAGTGTAAAAGCTGTGCTTTTTTTGATAAAGAAATGTTTTAAGATTATCTTATAATCTATTAATAACGAGCTTATGATCTTTCATGTTTCAATTGTTTAGATTTATTTTTATCCTGAATACGTTCACTTTAAATAACATAAAAAAAAAGCAACGCTTTGAAACGTTGCTACACTAATTGTTTATAGTTTTAGTAAGTCTTTAATTGATGCGACACTATGTTTTATCTATTGCCGCACTGTCAGGATCTAAAAACTCTAACACTTTAGAAGGATTTTTAATCTGCTCTGCTTTATCGGTTGTAAATACAATCGCTCCATTTAAAGCATCTGGATTTTCACGAAGGATTTTGATACAATCGTCGTCACTAAAGCTTTCTATTGCACCTTCAATTTTTTCGGAATTGATTAACGAAATCAGACTTTTGTTGAGTCGTGTAGATACTTCTGCCCACTGTGTTCCTGTTAATTTCTGATTGGATATATCGATTGGTGAAAGGCTTTTTTCTGAAGCACTTAAATAACCAAACGTTTGTTTATCTCTTTTGTCATTGGTATTATAAATAATTGTAATTTCTTTTTTATCGTCGCTTATCACTCCCATTTTAATATGTTTTAACTTGTTCTTTTCGTTTTTGTAATTGTTTTTTTAGTTCATTAATACTTTCTGAAACAGCATCTTGAAAGGTGTCGTGTGAAGCTTCTGCAAATAGGCGAGGACCTGGTGCGCTTAATCTAATACCGCATTTCTTTCCTGTTTCGTCTGAACTTGTGTTTTCAGTTTTAAAAAATACATCTGCTCGATGTACAAAATCGAATCGTGTAAAAATGGTTTCTAGTTTTTCTTTTGTGAAATTTTCTAAAGTATCGCTGGCGTTAATATCATGATATTCGAAAATGATTGTGTTATTATCCATAATTTTTTTGTTTTTAAGGTTATAGTTAAAATTAAAGCTAATGCTAGTGTTTGCTTAACTTATATGCGATAAATGTTCGCTTGTTTGGTTTGGGACTGTTTTTTTAAAATTATAAGTGTAATTATTACGAAAAGTTGATTGGTTACCTTACTCTTTTTATATGTTCATTTTGTCTTGACACAAAACGAACCAAAAAGTACTCAATCTTCTATTTTAATACATTTGATTACGTGAATCTTCGATTTCAAAACGATTTGTTAGGAAATTACTTCGTATCATTCGCTGATGCATTAATATTTTGAGGTCTTTATAAAATTTATATTTTCTGTACTAGATTTTGGAAATTAACGTTGTTTTTAGCTCACTATTTCTGAAAATCGTTGCTTCCGACGCTGTCGGGATTTGGGCGTTGAGTTTTTGCTATTGGTTTGTTTGCTTTTAAAAATTTAAGCTCATTTATTACTTAAAATTTAATTATGTGGATTGTCTCCTTGAGGATTAGTGAAAAGCAAAATATATTTTGTTTTTTCTTCTATTCTTACAGAAAAGTTTGAATATTTGAACTGACGCCCTTATTACTATGTCACTGTGCAGCTTTGTCTCTTTGTTACTTCTAATTTCTCACTTTTCTATGCTCTGTCTTCAAGCCTCTTAATTAGAATACAAAATCAGAAAGACTCCAATCATAATTCCTGCTAAAGGAACTAATTTTTTGCGCTTATTATGCTCTTTAAAGACTAAACCACCAACAACTACAGCTATTAATATTTGACTTCGTTTAATGGCTGACAATAGCATAATTAAGGCATCAGGATCTTGCAACGCTTTAAAATAGAAGTAATCTGCGGCTTGCAATAAAATACCAACAGCGATAATGGACCAACGGAATTTAAAAGCTTTTCGTTTTTCGGCATAGGGAAACCATGTGATGCTTAAAATGACGAGTAAAATTAGTATGGTGTATAGACAAAACCAGAATTGAAGGGTTTGTGGGTTAAGGCTTAGGTTTTGGATTAAGAATTTATCGTATAAACCACTAGAAGCGCCTAAAAACGTCGCACCAATAATAGCAAAGATCCATTTGTTGCGCTTAAAATTAATGCCTTCTTTCTTTCCAATTTTGGAGTAAAGCATGACAGAGAATATAATGAGGAAAAAGCCAAGCCATTGTAAAGTGTTTGGTTTTTCTTGGTAGATTAAAATCGCACCAATAAAGGTAAAAAACGGTCCTGCGGAACGAATAGGAGTGACAATAGTAATGGGTAAATGCTTCAACGCTTGGTAAGCTAATATCCAAGAACTTGCCATAATTACTGATTTTATAAAGATAAAACCATGAGTTTGCCACGAAATCTTTTGAAAATTATAACCGTGATCAAGTGCGTAATCTGGATAAAAAACAGACAAGCCATAAAACGCCGCTATAAATAAAAATCCACTTGAAACTGTACCTAAAAGCACAGGAAATACTTCGTTTCCTTGTACGGCATGTTTTTTACATAAGTTGTGTAATCCTAAGAAAAGAGCAGCTAATAAACCAAGATACATCCACATAATGGGCGCGAAGATAGTATTTAGTTTTATTTAAAGACTTCTAATGATACTGCTTTTTTGTTAGGCTTAATTACTTTGAGCTTTCTGAATATATTAGCCAAATACTAAATGCTGATTAAATAGTTTTTTTGAAATATTTTATCGTAAACATCTTTGCTAAACATATAAAGTTGTGCGGGTTTTTTAGAAACACCTACTTGCTTTTCATCTAAGGGAATGATGTACTTTTTATTAATTAACTTTCTCCTAAAATTACGATTATCTATTTCTATACCTAATATAGATTGATACGCGTCTTGTACCTCGTTAATTGTGAATTTATCGGGTAACAATTCAAAAATAATAGGTTCAGCTAAACATTTTATTTTTAAATCTTCGTAAGCTTCTTTTATAATTTGTTTGTGATCAAAACCTAGCTCTGGTAAATCACCTACAGGAAACCATTTCGCTTTAGAAACATTATCTGTAACCTCTACATCTTCAGTTTTTAATAAAAAGTAATATGCTATTGTAATGGTTCTTAAGTTAAATTTCTGACTTTCAATCCATATTAAGTCTTTAGGGTTGGTTAATCGGTCTGGATCTCCAAAGGCTTTAAATTGTTTTTTGTATAAATTATTTAATCCAGTAAGCTCTTTAAGTACACGTTCCGCTGCCTTATCTAGTGTTTCATCTTCAAAAACATGATATCCGGTAAGGACATAATCATTGACTAGTACATCCTTTTTATCTTCAGATTCTAGATAACGCTTAATTAATAAAACGTTGAGCGATTTGGTAATAATATCATACCCAAATACAACACAATCAACAGATAAATTAGAGATTAATTCAGACTTCATAAGCAAAATTAGATAATAATTAGTATTAAAACATATTAATAAACGTCATTTTGACATCTTTTAGATTTTTCTTTAAAACCTTTTGTTTACAGGCTTAAAATATCAATATAGTATATTTTAAAGCTAAAATAACACATTTTTTTAAGTGAAATAGGAAAAGATATAAAAATAATTTATACATTTGAAAAATAAACGTAATAATGACGTTTAATAAAAGTAACTTATAAACTATAAAGATGGCAACGTACAAAACACTCTATTTCGTAAGGTTTGTTTTTAGAAGCATCACTTCTAAACATTTTGAGTTTCAAAACGTTAAACTACCTAAGGCTACGACAAGTATCTGCGTAATTATTCTTATTTTTATTGCACAAGGCAGGGCCTTTGCTCAAGAGACTAAAGATGATTATACTCCTTTTGTGGTTCATGGCCATATAAAAAACATGCATACATGGCATGGCTTTTTAGTGCATCCTGGAGCTGTGTTTGCTACCAGTTTGGAATATAATTCTCGAAACACAAAGTTTACATTTGGTGTTTGGGGTGGTGCTAGTTTTTCTAGCATTGATGTAGAAAATTATAACACAGGTGAATTAACAAGCGCCAACTATAAAGAGTTTTCTATATATACTAAGTACAAATTTAACGAACGCTTTTTTGTAGAAGCGGTTTCTCATAATAATTACACAGGAGTAGAGGAGCGCGGAGATAAATTACACTATTGGAGTTACGATAAAACACAAGGCTACAATTTTGTTGATCTTAATTTTGGTTACAATGTCACACCTAAGACCTTATTGTATTTTGCTACAATATTAGGAGGTGGTTCTGGGGATTATGAAGTACAAGCGGATGGCACTTTAAAAAACTCATGGACTCATTATTTTGAAGTTAAGCATAAAGTTTGGGAAAAAGACGCGACTAGCTTATCGTTATTTACAGGAGGGGCTTGGTCTTTTATTACAGATAAAACCTTTTATACAGCTGGAGTTGGAAACATTATTAATGTAGGTGCTACACTTAATAAGGAGCTTAAAATTGGTAATTACAGCGTTCCTGTAGAAGTTATGGCTATGTGGAATCCGGAACAGGAGAGAACCGTACTACAGCTAGATATAAGACTTTTTTAAATTGAGACAAAACACGATTTAACTACTAAATAATAAGACTATGAACTTTAAACACCTTGCTACCGTTTTCAATTACCGTATAGGGATTATTGCCCTTATCTTAGGTATTAATTTAATGAGTTGTGTAGAAGAATTAAACACTGTACAAGCTAACACTAATAATAGTGATGCTGCTGGAGAACTCATAGAAAGTAAAATAGACCTTACAGGAAAAAAAATAGGTTATTGTACTCCTTCGTTAAATGCTCCGTATTACCAGGCTTTGTTTCAAAGTATAAAAAGTACAACTGAAGCAAATGGCATGCAGTTTTTATCCGCAGATGGTCAAAATGACATTACAAAACAAGTCGCCGCAGTTGAGGATTTAATTACAAAAGGTATTGATGTTTTATTATTAAACCCTTTAGATCCGGATGCCTTAGTTGGAGCAACCAAAGCTGCAAAAGTAGCAAATATCCCTGTGTTTATTATTGATAGCGCTATTAATCCTTCTGCAGATTTTGTGACCATTATACAGTCTAATAATCTAGCAAATGGTGAGTTAGCAGGAGAATGGCTGGCTAAAAAATTTGGAAGATCCAATATGAATATTGCATTATTGAGCGGAAATGCAGGTAATCCTGTTGGCCGTACACGTAAACAAGGTTTATTGCAAGGCATTACTGAAGAACAGTTGAGAAGTTTAGGTTATATTAATCTTAATATAAAAACACAAGCCTATACCAATTGGTCGTATGCCGGAGGATTAAAAGCTATGGAAGACATATTAGTAGCACATCCAGATATTAATGTAGTAATTACAGAATCTGATGTCTGCGTATTAGGTGCCATTAAAGCAATTGCACAAGCTGGTAAAACCGATGATATTTTAATTGTAGCGGCAGCAGATGGCCAAAAAGAAGCTATAAAATACATCATGGAAACAGATTTTTATGGATGTACAGCAATGAATAGTCCTGTGCAAATAGGAAGAAAAGCAATTAAACATGCGGTGGAATATTTAAACGGTAAGCGAGAATTTTCTAAAACTACATATACGCCACCTTTGCTTATTACCAAAGAAAATGCTGCCAAGTATTATAACCCGAACGCCTTGTTTTAACATTAATACCTGAGCAAATATGAAAGATACAGCGAACAACTACCGATTAGAAATGACTGGAATTGAAAAAAGTTTTGGTTTAGTTTCAGTATTAAAAGGGGTTAATTTAAAGGTAAAGCCAGGTGAAATACACGCATTGCTTGGAGAAAATGGCGCAGGAAAGTCTACCCTAATAAAGATATTAAGTGGTGTTCATCAAAAAGATGCAGGTAACGTGCTTTTGGATGGTGAAACCATACAACCCAAAAATACACACGAAGGCCAAATGTTAGGCATTAATGTGGTATATCAGGAGTTGTCTTTAGTTAATGATTTGTCAGTTGCTGAAAATATTTATTTGCACAAACTAGGTGCTAATAAAGTTTGGATGAATTGGAAAAAGCTTATCTCTGAAGCTAAAGCACTAGTAGATTCTTTAGGATTTTCAATAGATGTCACTGCTAAAGTGAGAAATTTAAGTATCGTTCAAAAACAAGTGGTAGAAATTGCTAAAGCTATCGCTGAAGACACAAAGGTTTTAGTATTAGATGAACCTACAACCGTTTTTGATCCTAATGACATTAAGAAGTTATTCAACAATCTAAGACGTTTAAAACAAGATGGAGTTTCTATCATATATATCTCACATCATCTGGATGAAATATTTGAAATAGCAGATACCATTACGGTTTTAAGAGATGGAGTAGATACAGGTAGTGTAGCAGTTTCTGAGACCAATACGGATGCAGTAATTCATTTAATGATTGGTAGAGCCTTAGAAGATTTATACCCAACACGTACCATAGAAATAGGAAAAAAACCAGTGCTCGTTGTTAAAAATTTAGAAGGCAAACGAGGCATTGTAAAAGATGTGTCTTTTTCGGTACATGCAGGAGAAGTTTTAGGCATTGCAGGTTTGGGAGGAAGTGGTAGAACCGAAACAGGAAAATTAATTTTTGGAGCCCATAGAAAGAAGTCAGGCATTATCACTTTAAATGGAGTTGAAATACACGCTAAGAGTCCTGTTGATGCTGTAGGATATCAAATTGGATTTGTGTCTGAAGATCGAAAAGAAGAAGGCGTCTTTTTGCCTTTATCAATTCGTAGAAATATTAGTGTTACAAATTTTGACTCTATATCTAGCAAACTCGGTTTTATAAACACTAAAGATGAATACAAAAATATTTTAGACCTCATACAACGCTTAAATATTAAAACACCTCATTCTGAAGTTGATGTTAAGAATTTAAGTGGAGGAAATCAACAAAAAGTCGCCTTAGCCAAATGGTTAAGTATAGACAGTAAAGTTATCATTATAGATGAGCCTACACGAGGAGTAGATGTAGGTGCTAAAATTGAAATATACAACCTCATTAATGAAGTCGCTAAAAAAGGAGTTGCTGTTGTAGTCATCTCTTCAGATATGCCTGAGATTATGGGAATATCAGACCGTATTTTAGTCATGCATGAAGGTCGTAATTATGGTGAACTTTCTAAAAAAGAATTCTCAGAAGAAAATATTTTACGCTATGCCATTGGCAAACCTCTAAAACAAGAAACATTAATCTCTTAAAAAAATTAAGTTATGGCTTTATCAATTAAACAGCAACTAAATAGTCCAGGTGGTTTACTTAAGTTTTTAGTAAAGTACAATACCATATTTATTTTTGTACTACTGGTTATATTTTCAGCTATTATATCTGATGTTTTTTTTACATCTGCTAATCTCTCAAATTTATTAAAACAAGTTTCGGGTATTGGTATTATAAGTATAGGAATGCTTATTGTGATTCTTACAGGAGGTATAGATTTATCCGTAGGTTCCATGGTCGCGCTTTTAGCGGTTATATTTGCCATGTTAATCAACGTTATTATTTTACCATTAGCCATACTATTTACCATCTGTATTGGTTTTGGTTTGGGAAGTATATCGGGTTACTTAGTCGCATTTCAAAAAATGGCACCCTTTGTAGCAACCTTAGCTTTAATGACCATTGCCAGAGGATTAGGGTTTATTTACTCTAACGGTTCGCCTGTTACATTTAAAACAGCAGGTGGTGTATTTATGTCTGATTTTGCAAACAATTCTACTTTAGGATTACCAAATATTTCCATCATATTTTTCTTAGTGGTTATTATCGCCATGATCATGCTAAAATACAATGTGTTTGGTCGACTAGTAATAGCCATTGGTAGTAATGAAGAAGCAGCAAGATTATCGGGTATTAAAGTGAATAAATACAAGTTTCTGGTGTATGCCATTTCTGGTGCTTTAGCAGCAGTTGCGGCTATTGTTGTGGCTTCTAGAACCAATTTAGGCTCGCCAAATATGGGTATGGCTTGGGAACTCGACGCTATTGCAGCTGTAGTTATTGGAGGAGCGAGTTTAAATGGAGGTAGAGGTACCGCTATAAACACATTAATGGGAGTTTTAATTTTAGGTTTAATTGGCAATATTTTAAACCTTTTAAATGTGCCTTCATATCCACAGCAAGTGGTAAAAGGCGCTATTATCATTTTTGCAGTATTACTACAACGATTTGAAAGCAAATAACACAACTAAAGCATAAAAAATCATGACAACATATACACTGAATCAAGAAAATTTAAATGCTATTTCAGAACGTGTTTCTACACCTAAATACAATAGAACGCAATTAACAACAGGTATTGTACATATTGGTATTGGTGGGTTTCATCGCGCTCATGAGGCATTTTATACGGATCAATTATTACACGACACATCCATAACTAATTGGGCTATTTGTGGAGTGGCTTTATTACCGCACGACACCAAAATATACCAAACTCTTAAAGCTCAAGATGGCTTGTACACCCTTATGGTTAAGGAATTTGACGGTTCTTTAAGTAAGCGTGTTATAGGCGCAATTACAGAATTACTTTTTGCTCCAGAAGATCCTTCCAAAGTGATAGAAAAGATAGCGAGTCCAGAAGTTAAAATCGTTACTTTAACTATCACTGAAGGTGGATATAACTACAATGAAGCGACAGGTGCTTTTGATGATAAAAATCCATCTATTTTATATGATATCGCACATCCAACACAACCTAAAACGGTGTTTGGGTATTTAACTCAAGCTTTAAAGCTAAGACAGCAAAAAGGTTTAAAAGGCATCACAATTCAATCTTGTGATAATATTCAAGGTAATGGTGATATGACTAAGCAAATGTTATTGAGCTACGTAAAACTAGCAGATCCAGCATTAATCCCATGGATAGAACAGCGTGTTGCATTTCCAAATAGCATGGTAGATCGTATAACACCAGCAACAACAGCTGCAGATATAGAACAACTAAAAACAGAAGAAGGTATTGTAGATGCTTGGCCTGTTGTATGCGAACCTTTTAAGCAATGGGTTATAGAAGACCAATTTAGTAATGGAAGACCTCTTTGGGAAGTTGTAGGCGCACAATTTGTAAAAGATGTCGAACCTTATGAAAAAATGAAGTTAAGCCTTTTAAATGCAGGGCATTCGGTTTTAGGGATTTTAGGAGCTTTAGTTGGATATACAACTATTGACGAAGCCGTAAATGATAAGAATATCAACGCATTTTTAGAACATTATTTAAAACAAGAGGTCGTTCCAACGCTTAGTGATTTAGAAAATGTTGACTTAGAAGCCTATATAGCATCATTATTACAGCGTTTTGGAAATGTTAGTATTAAAGACCAAATAGACCGTATTTGTTCAGAAAGTTCGGCTAAGTTTCCAATATTTATTTTGCCTACCGTTAAAGCTAATTTAAAGTTATCTAGACAAACTGAATTAGCTGCTTTTGTTGTAGCTGCTTGGGCTATTTATAGCTTAGGCACTAACGAAAAAGATGAACATTTAAATATTAAAGATGCTCTAAAAGATACCTTACATAAACAGGCGGAGTTGGCATCCCAAAATCATCCTGAATATTTTCTAGAAATTGAATCTGTTTTTGGAAACTTAAAAACGTATAAACCTTTTGTAGATGCTTATGTTAAAGCGTATAAAACAATAACAAAAAAAGGTGTAATTATAGCTGTTCAAAACATTAACCTTAGCCAAATTAATTCTATATAAATGAAAAATATTGTTTGTTTTGGAGAAGTGTTATGGGATGTGTTTCCTAACCACAAAACCATTGGAGGTGCTCCATTAAATGTGGCATTGCGGCTACAGTCTTTTGGACATAAAGTGGCTATGATAACCAAAATTGGAAAAGATGCATTGGGGGAAACCATTTTTGAATACATTAAAACAAATGGAGTTGAAGTCGATTATATTCAAAAAGACGACCATTTAAAGACTGGTGAAGTTGAAGTCTCATTAAATGAAGAAGGTTCTGCAACCTATGTCATACATGCACCGAGAGCTTGGGATGCTATTGAACTAACTGAAGCGGCAAAACAAATAACTGCGACGTCAGATGCCTTTATTTTTGGAAGCTTGGTGGCAAGAACAGCAGTTTCTAAAGCAACGTTATATCGTCTTATTGATTGTGCTCCATATAAAATATTTGATGTTAATCTTAGAGCCCCTTATTACAGCTTAGAAGAATTGAATTATTTGATGAATGCTGCTGATTTTATAAAATTTAATGACGATGAAATCTTTGAAATTTGTAACAGCTTATATGGAAAAAGCATTGCTTTAGAAGAATGTATTCGACTCATATCAAAACAAACCTCAACGGCATCAATCTGCGTGACCTTGGGTGCTAAAGGAGCTGTGTTATTTGTGGATAATGAGTTCTATTATAATGCTGGTTATACCGTAAACGTCATAGATACTGTTGGAGCAGGAGATGCCTTTCTCGCTACACTAACACATAAATTATTAACAGGTAGTACACCACAGAAAGCCATAAATTATGCTTGTGCAGTAGGAGCTTATGTCGCAAGCCAAGCAGGTGCAAACCCTAAATTTGAAAAAGAAGATATTGAAAAATTAATGCTTAGCATTTAAACGGAAACGCTAAGTTTACTTGGTTGTTTAATAGCACTTAAGAGCTTCACAAAAATTGTGAGGCTTTTTTGTTGTATAAGGTCTGTGTAGAGGCTTAAAAGTAATCAATATCCTCATTGTTTTAAGCAATAAAAAAGCCTGCATACATTATGTTATACAGGCTCTCTCGCTATCAATCAAATCAAAATCAAATCATTATACTACGCCTTTTTAAGCGCTTCTATTAATTTCTCTGCAACCAAAGTTGAAGATGCAGGGTTTTGCCCTGTAATAAGGTTGCCGTCTTGCACAGCATAAGCTGCCCATTTATCAGCATTAGAATAATGTGCTCCATTTTCAATAAGCATATCTTCTAATAGTAATGGTACAACTTCAGTTAAGCCCACAGCTGCTTCTTCTAAATTTGAAAAACCAGTTACTTTCTTACCTTTTACCAATGCTGTTCCGTCTTCATTTTTTACATCTTTTAATACAGCTGGTGCATGACATACAAAAGCAATTGGTTTTTCTTGACGATCAAACTTTTCAATCAATGCCACTGAATTAGCATCATTGGTTAAATCCCATAAAGGACCATGACCACCTGGATAAAATACAGCATCAAAATCATCTGGATTCATATCTGCTAATACTTTAGTGTTTGCAATTTTATCTTTGGCTTGGGCATCTTTGTTAAAGCGCTCAGTAGCCTCGGTTGCTGCATCTGGCGAATCGCTACTTGGATCTATTGGTGCAGCACCACCTTTTGGTGTCGCAATAGTAATAGTTGCTCCTTTATCTAATAAGGTGTAATATGGACTTGCGAATTCTTCAACCCAAAATCCTGTTTTCTTTCCTGTATCTCCTAATTTATCGTGAGATGTTAATACGAATAATACGTTCATTTTCTTTTCTTTTTTAATTTTTTTGTACTTCTGAAACGGTTTCAGAAGGTATGCTTGCTTTAAAATCTGGTCTCAAAATCAATTGAACAGACCTTCAGTTTAAATTAATACGCCATTTTTACAATTTTCTCTACCTTATCTGGAGATAAAGTCTGGTGCTCGCCTAATGTTTTCCAACCACGATCGGTAAAACGTTTTGCTATTTCTTCAGCTGTACCTTCGTAATCGTCTGTATAATCTGATAATTTGGTGTCGATACCTAATTCATGGAAAAAAGCTGTTGTTCTTTCAATGGCTGCATAGGCTTTATCGTCGGTATTACCTTCCGTAATATTCCAAACGCGCTCTGCGTATTGTGCTAATTTTTCTTTCTTTGCTTCAAAATTAAACTTGTAATGGCTTGGTGCGATTATGGCTAAAGTACGCGCATGATCAATACCAAATAACGCTGTTAACTCGTGTCCCATCGCATGAACAGCCCAATCATTTGGTACACCTTTTTGAATTAATCCGTTTAAGGCCATAGTACAACTCCACATAAAGTTAGAGGCTGCTTTATAATCTGTAGGATCTTTCAATACTTTCGGTGCCACCTCAATGATGGTTTGTAAAATACTTTCAGCAAAACGATCTTGTAGCAACGCACCAATAGGATACGTCATGTATTGTTCTAAAACATGGGTAAATGAATCCATTAATCCATTAGCTAATTGACGTTCTGGAATCGATGCTATCACTTGAGGATCTAATATGGAGAACTCAGGAAATAAACCAGGTCCTCCCATGGTACGTTTCTCTTTTGTTTCTGCTCTTGTGATTACAGCACCAGAATTCATTTCAGACCCTGTAGCAGGAAGCGTTAAAACGGTTCCGAAAGGCATTCCTTTTTCAGTTCTAATATTTTGGGTTAAAATATCCCAAGGTGTATCACCTTCATACAAGGCTGCAGCTGATAAAAACTTTGTTCCATCAATTACAGATCCACCACCAACGGCTAATAAGTACGTAATGTTTTCGTCTTTAATCACTTTTAAAGCCTCCATTAACTTAGCGTATTCTGGATTTGCAGGAATGCCTCCAAACTCAACAACGTCTACTTTAGATAAGGCTGTCTTTACCTGATCGTAAATACCGTTTTTCTTAATACTTCCGCCTCCATAAAGCAATAATACTTTGGCATCTTTAGGGATTTCGTTTTCTAGTTTTTCTATAGTGTCTTTACCAAATATGATTTTGGTAGGATTTTTAAATTCAAAATTATTCATCTTCTTTTCTTTTTAATTATTAATTCTTGTTATACAACCACGCTCAATATTCCTTTAGATATAGTATACACTCTAAATAGGACGATTAGAGAGCAGTATTGTCTTAAATTTTAACAACCATTTTTCCTTTATTCTTACCTTCAAATAAGTCAATAAAAGCTTGAGGTATATTATCAAAACCTTCAACTATGGTTTCAGAATAGGTGAGTTTACCTTCTGCTAACCAAGATGTTAATTGTGTCATTGCTTCCGGAAATTTCTCAGCATAATTAGAAACAATAAACCCTTGCATTAAGGCACTGTTTTTTACTAAGAATGGTTGTACACTTAAACTTTTTGGTGCTTCTGTATTATTATAAACCGAAATAGCACCACAAACTATAATTCTGGCCAATCGGTTAATATTAACTAATACAGCATCTGAAATAGGGCCACCTACATTATCAAAATAGATATCCACTCCGTTAGGAGCCGCTTCAGCGATAGCCGCTGTCATATCTTTAGTAGTGTTGTAATTAATACCAGCATCGAAACCAAATTTCGATTTTAAGAGCTCAATTTTTTCATCTGAACCTGCAATTCCAATAACTCTTAGGCCTAATATTTTTCCTATTTGTCCTACAACAGATCCTACAGCACCAGCAGCACCAGAAACCACTAAAGTTTCGCCTTTTTTTGGTTGTCCTATTTCTGTTAATCCGCAATAAGCTGTTAAGCCTGTCATACCTAGAATTCCTAAATAAGCACTTAATGGAGCTTTAGAAGGATCTACTTTATTTAAGCCTTCACCATTAGACACTTGTTGTGTTTTCCAACTAAGCATACCAGAAACATAATCTCCTTCTTTAAAATTATCGTTTTTAGATGAGCTAACTTTAGCAATAACTCCGGATTGTACAGGTTGGTTTAATTCAAAAGGTGGTACGTATGATTTAGCATTACTCATACGTCCTCTTAAATACGGGTCAACCGATACATATTCTGTCTCTAAGAGCAGTTCTCCCTCTTTAATTGTTAGTTCTATATCTTCAGATTTAAATTCAAAATTAGATACAGAGGGTTTTCCTTCAGGTCTACTATTTAATAAAATGGTCTTAATCATAATGTTTTGTTTTTTTTACTTCATTACAGTTACTAAATCTTCCATAGGTTTTCTTACCTTAACTAGATTTACTAACCAATCTTCATTTTCTTTTCTATAACCAATAGGCATTAAAACAGCACTGCGTAATCCTTTTTCGCGTAATCCAAGAATTTTATCTACAGCATCTGGATCAAAACCTTCAATAGGAGTGGCGTCTACACCTTCAAAAGCCGCTGCTGCTAAAGCTTGTGAGAATGCAATATAAGCCTGTTTTGCAGCGTGGTTAAAGTTCTCTTCAGCATCTTTCTGTGGATAAGAGCTCAATAACATTTGTCTATAATTTTCCCAACCTTCATTTTTAAAACCACGAATATCATTGGTTAAATCGAACATGTAATTTATACGTTCCTCGGTATAAGTATCCCAAGCCGCAAAGACGAGTAGGTGAGAGCAGTCTGTAATTACCGATTGATTCCAAGCGACTGGTTTAATCTGTTCTTTTAATTCCTTGTTTTCAATAACAATAATTTCAAAAGGTTGTAAACCACTTGATGTAGGAGCCAAACGTGCTGCTTCTAAAATATTTTGAAGTTTTTCATCAGGAACAGTGTCACCATTCATTGCTTTTGCAGCGTATCTCCAATTTAATTTATCTAATAATTCCATAATTCTATTTTCTTTTTAAGCGTTGTTTCCTAATTTGTTTATGTGTTCAGAAGTGATAATCACTTCTGAATAATTGGTATTAGCTAAGCCTATCATAGCTTGCGCTATGGTCTCTGCATTCACTATTTTATACTTTTTTAGTTTACCGATAAATAAGGGCTGAATGACTTTGAAGATCACCAATCCTATTTTTTCTAATAATCGAGTTTCTTGTCTATCACCACCAATTAAAGATGGTCTTAAAACATATGTATTTTTAATCTGCTGCTTTAAGACGCTGTTTTCCATTTCGCCTTTGGTCTTGTTATAAAACACCGTGCTATTTTTATTCGCTCCCATTGCTGAAATGACTAAAAATGTAGAGATGTTATTTTCTTTTGAAAGCTTTGCAGCCGCAACCGGAATTCCGAAATCTATTTTTTTATAAAGCGTTTTGTCTGGTGTCTTTTTCGCTGTGGTACCAATACAGCAATACACGTCGTCTGCTGTAAAATCAGTTTTAAATTGGTTGAGCTCTAAAAGATTACCTATAAACTGTTGGACTTTATCAGGTAGACCTTCAATTTTAGAGCGTGAAAACAATTTTATAGTGTCGTAACGCTCGTCTTCAATTAATTTTTGAAGTACAAAACCACCCGTTAAACCAGATGCACCTAATATGATTGCTGTCTTTTTCATCTTATTGACACATTTTTATACTGCTCCAAGCAGATTGATAAGCTTCTTCTAAATGTGTTTTATCTAATGTAAATGCGCCTCGTTTTTGAGTCATCATTAAAAACGATAAAGGGTTGATAGCATAAGCATACAATAAGTAATCTGAAAGCGGTTTTATAACCCCTTCTTTTTTACCACGTTCCCAAAGATCGAGTAGAGGCTGTAAGTGCTTAATACCTTCTTGTCTACTTTCCTCGTCAATCATTGGAGTATTATCACACTGTGCTAAAAACATGGCATGTTCACTTTCGTTCAGTTTAAAATCTGCAATACGTTTCCAAATCATTTTAAATCCTTCTTCAATAGGCATAGTGGGATCATAATTAGCAAATGCATACTTGGTGTATTCTGCCTTCACATCTATGTATGTTTGATTCACTAAATCTTGTTTGTTTTCAAAATATAAATAAATAGTTGCTGGTGATACATTTGCCATTTTAGCAATTTTGCTCATAGGCGTTGCATGAAACCCATTATTGTTAACCAACTCTATAGTTGCTTTAACAAGTGCATTACGTTTATCTATACTTTTTTGAAGTTTTGCCATCGTGTTTTAATTCTGATACAAATATACATTAAAAATGAACGTTCATTCTTTTTTTAACAAAGGTTTAAACATTGAGATAAAAAATGTATTGATAATAGGGTCGTATTTTATGTACGAAAGTTCAATAAACCAACTAAATAATAAGGAGTTACAGTCTTTAAGAATAGCTTAAAAAAAAAATAAAGCGGAAGTGTATAACAGGCTTTTTTATGCAAATAAAGTGGCTCTTATGACATTAGTGAGCTAAATAAGGTATGACAAGCTATAAATGCAATTACAGATAAAATAATGCCTATTAAAAAGATATTAAACGATTTACGAAGCAACTTAAACTTACGGTCTATCGTTTTTCCTAAATGGTAAGTATCTTTTGCAATAGTTCTATATAATTCGTCTCCTTCATTCATTAGATTTGTTATACTGTTTACATATTCATCCTCTTCCATATCTTGAAAGTTGCCATAAAACATTAAGTTGTTTGTTTCTGCTTTTCCATGTACTAATTCTGGTCGTGTTGCAAAAATGGCAAATGTGATAGAGGCGAGGTTTGTAATCAAAATCATGACTACAGGATAAATGAGATGAGGATCGGTATCTAACTGACTCATAACAGTACCTAATATTAATGAAAGAATTAAGGCATTTATAGAGATTAAAATATTGGATTTGGTGTCTATCATTGTATTTAAGGTGTACTGGTTTCTAGACAATAACCGAAACAAGGTTTCAACACCTCTTTCTGAGCGTGGTGAAATTTTTGACAGTTTCTTTTTCAATTTTTTTAAGGCTTCTTTGTCAATATGTAACTCTTCCATTAAATATTGATCTTCTGCTTTCTCTTTTGATTTAGCACTCATAACTAGATACCTTATAATTTAAACCTATTTATAAATATAGCTATTACTCTTACCAAAAGTAATAGCTTATGATACTATTTTTATATTCCAAAACCTATTTACAGTATGGCTTTAGCTATTTTTTAGTTGAGTAATAGCTGCTTCAAAAAAGGCAACACCTTCAGATTCTACAATAGTATCTGCCTTAAGAATTGCGCCAATAAAGTCACCAGATTTCCATTCTCCAAATTCTAATTTTGGTAATTGAGACGTCTCTATTTTACCACCATTTTTATATCCAGAGATATATAAATAATGCTTATTACTAATTGTATCAGGAATAGCTAAACCTAATCCAATAGTGATATCAGAATTAGGTAGTGCACTATAAATTCCGGTATCAAAATGATGTGGCCACACTCTTATAGAAGCATCAAGACCATAAATCCTGTCAATCTTTTCAAGGGCTAATTGTGCTAAAACACGTAGGTTTTTGAGTGCGTCTAATTGGTCGGAATCTAATAATTCAAACGTAAAAGAATGATTTATTGCATAAGGTAAATCGTAGTGAAACTCATAATTATAAGTTTTATTTAAATGGGCTTTAGACGTGTCTTCTAGCCAATTTAAAACTTCGGCATGCATAGCTCCATCTAACTCAAAAGTTGTAATGCCTTTATTAGATTTCCATTCTAAGGAAAAGGTCTCATAATTCAAACATAATTGATTTCCTTTGTCTGAAAGTGTATGCGTACAAAGACATCCATTTTCGATGTTAAAACCTAAGTTTGTATGACTGTCGTCTGATTCCTTTTCTAGAAAACTAATTCCAGCCGCAGCTAAGTATTGTGCTGCTAAATGCATTTGTTTTTCCATAGTATATTATTTTATTCCTGCGTAATTAATTCCTGTAAGTTGATGTATATCGTTATCGTAAGTTGAAAGGTCTTCTTGATTAAATTTAGAGATATCATTATAACCACAAGCGCGTGCCACAACTTTTATTAAATCGTTACTTGCTTCAAAGTAATTTTGTAATTGCTTTGCTGAAGCATCAATAAGCAATCTGCTACGTAAAGATTCTTTTTGAGTAGCAATACCAACAGGACAGTTATTACTTCCACAAGCACGCATCCCTAAACAACCAATAGCTTGTAAGGCCGAGTTAGATACTGCAATAGCATCTGCACCAAGCATCATCGCTTTTGCAAAATCTTCGGCTACTCGTAAACCTCCTGTAATGATTAAAGTAACATCTGTTGCTCCAACTTTATCCATATAAGCTCGCGCTCTAGCTAAGGCAGGAATAGTTGGCACATTAATATGATCTCTTAAAATAGTAGGTGCAGAGCCTGTTCCGCCACCACGACCATCCAAAATAATATAATCCACACCAACGTCGAGTGCAAACTGGATATCTTTTTCAATATGACTTGCAGCCAGTTTAAATCCAATAGGAATCCCGCCTGTATGTGTTCTTACTTTTTCGGCAAATACTCTAAAGTCTTCAACAGTATGAAAGTTTGGGTTTGCAGCTGGTGAAATGGCTGTTTCGCCTTCTTTTAAGCCTCTAACTTCAGCAATTTCTTTACTAACTTTAGTACCTGGTAAATGACCACCTGTTCCTGTTTTTGCACCTTGACCTGCTTTAAAGTGAAAAGCTTGTACATGGTCTAATTTGTCCCAAGAAAAACCAAATTGCGCCGAAGCTAATTCGTAAAAATACTTGGAGTTACTCGCTTGCTCTTCTGGTAACATACCTCCTTCACCAGAGCAAATGCCTGTTCCTGCCAATTCAGCTCCTTTAGATAGTGCAATTTTAGCTTCACGAGATAAAGCACCAAAACTCATATCACTTACAAAAAGTGGTATATCTAATTCTAAGGGCTTTTTTGCTTTAGGGCCAATTACCACTTTAGTCGCAACAGCTTCATGATCTAATAAAGGTCTCGAAGCTAACTGCGCTGGTAGAAACTGAATATCGTTCCATTGAGGAAGCGTGGTTCTATCCACTCCCATAGAGGCAGAAAATCCATGATGTCCTATGTTTTTTAAACCATTTTGAGCCAATTCTTTTATATAGCCCGTGTAAGGCTCTGTCTCTTCTGGATGTGTGTCTGCGTATGCTCCTAAATACGTATCACGATTAAAAGGTTGGGGATTACTTACTAAAAAGGCATCAATCTCAAAGGCGTCTACAAGTAAATCATCTCCTTCAACTTTAGTTGAAAACTTATGAAGCACCTCTTTATTATTATACTCTGAAACTCCTGAATCTACACGATAATCCCATCCGTGAACTCCACAAATTAGATTATCTCCATCTACATAACCATCAGACATTAGCGCTCCTCTGTGTAAACATCTGCCGTAGAGTACAGAAATAGCTTCATCAAATTTTACAATGACTAAATCTAATCCGTTAACTAGAGCGTGTTCTGGTTGCTTATTTTCTAAGCTGCTTACTTGAGCAATGACTATTGGTTGTTTCATGTGAGTATCGTATATGTTATTAATTTATTTAAAAGGCAAAAGACTAATACAAAGTCTTATTTTATCAATATTCAGTATAAAGAGGCTCTAAGCTTACACTTTAAAAAGCTCATAATTCTCAGAATATTTTAAAATTGAATTTAAATAGCCTAGGAAATATTCGTCCAACCTGACGATATTAAAAACGAAAACACCAAGATAGCCTAAAAAAAAATGGTGAACTGCATGTTATTGTTAATCAGTTGGTTTTGCGTTTGTCGAGAGATGTTAAAATTCCTTTCAAAAAAAGTAGTGTCAGTTAATGGTTTCGTTGCTGTGCGTTTTAAACAGTTAACAGAACCGCTATTCACGATGTCTTAATATGGCCAAAAATCTCATCGATACAATCCTACAATTCGTATAGTGAATCAGTGCAAACGTCTATCGCTTTATATTAAGATAGGATATCGTTTCATATTTGTAGTGTAAAATTAAATACACCTAAAAATGAAACAGTTTTTTATCATCATAATGCTATTAGTAACTCAAGTTACCTTATCGCAAGACAGCAATTCTGAACCATCAAAACTATGGACATTAGAAGAATGTCTTCAGTATGCTTTAGAAAACAACATCACTATTAAAGATGCGGCTTTAAATTACGAACAAGCAGCTGTAAATTTTAGCAAGGCAAAATCATCTAGACTACCCAACCTATATGGTTCTGCATTCGAAACATTTTCAAACGGAAATTCTATTGATCCAATTACTAGTGATTTTGTTTCTGAGCAAATTTACAGTACTAACGTTAGCCTTAATAGCTCTGTAACCTTGTTCCAAGGCAATCAGGTTAATAATCAAATTGCGCAAAATGCATTATTAGTGAATCAAAGTGTGTTTCTAAAAGAAGAAACCAAAAACAACATCATCTTAAGCATTTTAGAAAATTATTTACAAATTTTATATGCTAAAGAAGGTATTACAATAGCAGAAAATAACGTATTAGCATCAGAAAAAGAACTAGAACGTGCCAAAGCAAGATTAGATGCTGGTACTATTGCTTTAAGTGATTACACTGAAGCACAGAGCCAAGCCGCAACAAATAAGTATGCTGTTATTACGGCTAAAAACACTTATCAGCAATATATTATCGCCTTAAAACAATTATTAGAGTTAGACCCAACACAAGATATAGAAATTGAAACCTTAGGTGACAATGATAACTATATAGCCTTAGAGCTCGATAAACTGGCAATTTACAATAAAGCACTTGGTATTTTACCAGAAATTAATGCTAGTAAAATAGGAATACAGCTTAGTGAAAAAGAGTTAGACATTGCCAAAGGAGCGTATTTACCAACCTTATCGCTGGTGAGCAGTTTAGGTTCTGGATATACCAGCATAAATGATAATAACTTCTCAGATCAGTTTAATGTCAATTTTAATCAGCGTATCGGACTGTCTTTAAACATTCCCATCTTTAATAGAAATCAGACTAAAGCAGCAGTACAATCGGCACAGATTAGTATAGAAAAAGCACAGATTAATCAACAACAAACCGAAAAAGAAGTGTATAAAAAAGTGGAGACGGCTTACCAAAACGCCGTATCTGCACAAGAGCAACTTATAGCAGCCGAAGCCTCTAAAGCAGCGGCAGAACAATCTTATAATCTAGCGCAGAAGAAATACGAATTAGGTGGCTTAAGTACTACCGATTTAGTGATTAGTCAAAACACATATACCAATGCGCAGCAAAACTATTTACAAGCGAAATACTTAAGCATTTTATACCATCAATTATTACAATTTTATCAAGGAAACACTATCAAACTTTAAATATAACCATCATGAAAAAAAATAAAAAAACCATAATCATAACCAGCATAGTTGTTATAGTAATAGCCTTTGCAAGCTACGCTTTTCTAAAGGGAGACGATGCCATGATTATTGAAGCGAAAACAATAGCAGCAAAAAAAGCAGACGTCACCACAATGGTTACTGCAACAGGAACTATAGAACCAATTACGCAAGTAGAAGTTGGAACACAAGTATCTGGTGTTGTAGAAAAAATATATGTAGACTATAACAGTGTGGTAACGGAAGGTCAATTGATTGCCGAATTGGATAAAACCAATCTCAATGCAGCTAAAACCCAAGCACAAGCAGCTTATGACAATGCTGTAAGCCAAAGAAACTACACGAAGACAATTTACGACAGACAGAAAACCTTATACGATAATCAAGTCATAAGCAAATCCGATTTTGATGATGCCGAATACAATTATCAAACAGCAAAAGGAACAGTAACACAACGTTATTCTGACTTACAACAGGCAAGAACCAATTTAGAATACGCCAATATTTATTCTCCTATAGACGGAGTCGTATTATCGAGAGCGATTGACGAAGGGCAGACCGTAGCGGCAAGTTTAAGCACCCCAACCTTATTCACCATTGCACAAGACCTAAAAGAAATGCAAGTGGAAGCCGATGTTGATGAAGCAGATATAGGGCAAGTTAAAGAAGGCCAACGTGTAGAATTTACTGTAGATGCTTACATAGGTGAGACCTTTGAAGGTGAAGTTACTCAAGTACGATTAGATCCAACTGTTACTTCAAATGTTGTAACTTATACTGTTGTTATTAAAGCACATAACCCAGACTTAAAACTAAAACCAGGATTAACAGCAACCATCTCAATTTACACTTTAGAATTAAGTGATGTATTAACGGCAGAAGCTAAAGCCATCAACTTTGATCCTGAAAGAGAAGTTCTAAATACCTATAATCTACAACATCAATTAGAGGGGAATACAGCAGAATACCCTAGAGATGAAACTACGCTTTGGGTATTAGAAGGCAACGGAGCTATAACTCCTAAACCAGTAATTCTTGGTGCCAGTGATGGTGTTAATGTTCAAATTTTAAGCGGAATTTTAGAAGGTGAAAAACTAGTGTATAGCTTAAAAGGTGTGTCAAAATCTGAAGCTAGTACGACTAAAAAAAGTACAAGTCCTTTTATACCACAACGTCCAGGAGGCAAGAAAAAATAAAGAATCATGAGTAAAGCAATCATAAAAATTGAAGATTTAAAACGAGAATTTACCATGGGAACCGAAACGGTTCATGCCTTAAAAGGTATTTCGTTTGATATCAAAGAAGGGGAATTTGTAACCATCATGGGATCGAGTGGTTCTGGTAAAAGTACCATGCTTAACATCTTAGGCTGTTTAGATCAACCCACCTCTGGAACTTATGAAATTGATGGGGTCCGTGTAAAAGATCTCAGCAGAAATGAATTAGCAACCATTAGAAACGAAAAGATTGGATTCATTTTTCAATCTTATAATTTATTAGCTAGAACATCGGCTATTGAAAACGTTGAATTACCCTTATTATACAATAGTAAAGTAACTTCTGAAGAGCGAAGGGAACGAGCAATCAAAGCCTTGGAGATGGTTGGTTTGGGTGAACGATTGCACCATACACCTTCGCAGCTTTCAGGAGGACAACAACAACGTGTGGCCATTGCCAGATCGTTGGTTAACAATCCCGTAATGATATTAGCCGATGAGGCTACAGGAAACTTAGATACACGAACTTCGTACGAGATCATGTCTTTATTTCAAGAATTAAACAAACAAGGTATTACCATCACATTCGTAACGCACGAACCTGATATCGCCACGTTTAGTAGCAGAACTATTGTATTAAAAGACGGAGACATTATGCAAGATTATAACAATGATAATATACAATCTGCAGCAAATGAATTGGCTAAACTACCCAAACAAGACCATTAATTAGGAAATGCCATATCAAAATTCCAATATAAACTTATATGTAATTGTGGTATTCCATTTGACCTTTAAAAAATAATAAATCTAAACAGATGAGACTATTAAATCTATTTAAAATCGCTACAAAAGCTATTGTTCTTAATAAAACAAGAACCTTGCTAACCATGTTAGGCATCATCATTGGTGTAGCCTCTGTAATTGCCATGTTAGCCATAGGTGAAGGCTCTAAAGAAAGTATCCGTACTACTATTTCCGCTATGGGTTCTAATATGATTACCATCAAAGCAGGAGCAGATACGCGAGGTGGAGTAAGACAAGAAGCAAGTGTTATGGAATCACTCACATTAAGTGATTATCAAGCGATAAAAAAACAGGCTTCACTGTTGAGCTACAGTACACCTGTAGTAGAAGGTAAAGGTCAAGTTATTAACGG
>Ga0193951_1000144_pt1 | contig 32297 bp, 21 predicted proteins | sample BB_2_MG_FD_140370 | JGI IMG/M metagenome (GOLD analysis project Ga0193951, IMG submission 140370) | Microbial mat bacterial communities from the Broadkill River, Lewes, Delaware, United States - BB_2_MG | ecosystem: Environmental > Aquatic > Freshwater > River > Microbial mats | place: USA...
TCGCGCTTTAAATAATCTGCTCTATCCATATCTAATTGGCTAGAAATGAGCTCACACATAAATTGACGAGGGTATTCCTTCTTAAAAATAGAAATAGCTAACGTTAAACTTCCGTTAAACTCTGCATTGAGTTCTTCCATAAAACGCAATGAAATTTCTTCGTGAGAAACATTATTTACGATACTATGTTCCATGGCATGTGAAAAAGGACCATGACCAATATCATGTAACAGAATGGCTATTAACAATCCGTTTTCTTCATCCTCACTAATTGTAACTCCCTTAAAACGAAGTACATTGATAGATTTTTGCATTAAATGCATACAACCCAATGCATGATGAAAACGTGTGTGATGTGCTCCTGGATAAACCAAATAAGATAATCCCATTTGACTAATACGTCGCAATCTCTGAAAGTATTTATGTTGAATAATATCGAAAATTAACGAATTCGGAATCGTAATAAATCCGTAAATTGGATCGTTAAAGATTTTAAGCTTATTTTTTGTAGGCAAAATTTTAAAATTCAAAAATTAATAAACAAATATACCATAACATGATAAATATTCTCTGGGTTGACGATGAAATAGATTTATTAAAGCCTCATATTATTTTTTTAGAGCAAAAAGGTTACACTGTTACCAAATGCCAAAGTGGAACTGAAGCTTTAGAAATTATAACTGACACAAACTTTGATATCGTCTTTTTAGATGAGAATATGCCTGGATTGACAGGGTTAGAAACTTTAAACGAAATAAAAGAACGACGTGCCAATTTACCTATAGTAATGATTACTAAAAGTGAAGAGGAATATATTATGGAAGAAGCAATTGGTAATAAAATTGCCGATTATTTAATAAAACCCGTAAATCCGAATCAGATATTATTGAGCTTAAAGAAAAATTTAGACCACTCCCGTTTAATATCTGAAAAAACAACCTCTAATTACCAACAAGAATTCCGAAAGATTGCTATGGATCTATCTATGGTTAATTCGTATGAGGAATGGGTAGATTTATATCAGAAATTAATTTACTGGGAACTACAATTAGAAAGTATTGAAGATGCTGGGATGACTGACATTTTAGAGTCTCAAAAAAACGAAGCCAATATGCAATTTGGTAAGTTTATTGAGAAAAACTATGAAGACTGGTTTCAACCCAACACAGATGCGCCAGTAATGTCGCATACCTTATTTAAAGATAAAATCGTTCCTGAATTAAGTGATAAACAACCAACAGTTTTAGTGGTGATAGATAATTTACGTTATGATCAATGGAAAGCGTTTGAACCTATAGTAAACAATTATTACAAAAAAACTTCTGAACTGGCATTTTATAGCATCTTACCTACAGCAACACAATACGCACGTAATGCTATATTTTCGGGATTAATGCCTGCTGATATGGAAAGTTTATTTCCACAATATTGGAAAAATGATACTGATGAAGGCGGAAAAAATTTACATGAAGCCGATTTTCTAAGAGAACAGTTAAAACGCTTAGGATTAGGTCACCTAAAACATGAATACCATAAAATCACTAATCTTAAAGCTGGAAAAAAATTAGTTGAAAATTTTAGGTCTTTAAAAGATAATGACCTTAATGTGATTGTCTATAATTTTGTGGATATGCTTTCGCATTCTAAAACCGAAATGGAAGTCGTTAAAGAACTAGCATCTAACGACAAAGCATATCGTTCGCTAACGGTAAGTTGGTTTAAAAACTCACCATTATTAGAAATGATTCAATTATCACAACAGCTCGGTTTTAAACTAATATTAACTACAGATCATGGCACTATAAATGTAAAAGCTCCTACTAAAGTTATTGGAGATAGAGACACTAGTCTAAATCTGCGATATAAAACAGGCCGTAGTCTAACTTACCAAGACAAAGATGTTTTAGCCGTTAAGAATCCTAAATCTATACATTTACCTTCGTTAACAATGAGTAGCTCTTTTATATTTGCAAAAGGAGATCTATTTTTAGCATATCCTAATAACTTTAATCATTATGTAAGCTATTACAGAAACACATATCAACATGGCGGTGTGTCTTTAGAGGAAATGGTTATTCCGTTCGTAGTAATGGATCCTAAATAACTACTATAATATACAAGATTAAGTTGTCTAACTAAAACCTGTATTTTAACGAGATACTCATATTAGACGATAATAAAAATCCTTTAAAATGCAAAAATAATCGACGAAATACACTTTTCTTTAGGTTTTTCAAAAATTTATACCTAATATTGTAGCATTAAATTTTTAAAAAACATTGAAAACTATAGAGTTTACATACCATATTAAAGATATTGATGCTACCGCAAGCCGTGTTTTAGGATATTTGGATGCTAAGACAGTGTTATTTAATGGCAACATGGGAGCTGGCAAGACTACATTTATTAATGCACTTATTAAAGCAATGCAAAGTGAAGATATAGCAACGAGTCCAACCTTTTCTATTGTGAACGAATATACTTTACCAAATGATAAAGTATATCATTTTGACTTCTATAGAATAGAATCTATAGATGAAGCCTATAGTTTTGGTATAGAAGACTATTTAAATAGTAATCATTGGTTATTTATGGAGTGGTCAGAACGTATTGAAGAACTCATACCAGAAGATTCACAAACCATAACCATTACTCATTTAAACGATAATATTAGATCCCTCAAATTAACTGTAAACACTAAACATTTAACCGAGAACGAAGCCATGACAGTATCAAAATTTTAAAAAAAGATTAATACTATTCCTACAAGAAGACACTAGTATTACGGAAAAACCGTAATTGAAGCCTCATAATTTATTGGACTTTAACAATTTCTCATTTGTAAGCACTATACAATGCTCTTACATTTGTTGTAATTAATTAATTAAATCCCTTAAATTATGAAGACTAAAAAAAACTTAGTATTAGCGATTGCAATCTTTGGAGGAATGTTATTTACTGTACAAGCTACTAACATTATTGACTTAGATGGACAAACAACAACACAAATTGAAAAGAAAAAATTCAAGAAGCCAAGAAGCTTATAAAGCTAGTTTCAAGAAAGGTGCTCTGCTTGCGATTATTATAGCTAGTGTACCATTCTTATTTTCTTTACATGAAAGTATTCCAAGTAAAAAAATTTGGAGTACTTTTTTGTTTACATATGACAGTAAAGTATGGGAAGATGCCAACTTGGTAATGTGGATCTTTACAGGCAAAGCCATACCTTTATTACTTTTACTAATTTGGTTTTTTACATGCCGTCACTGGTGGCACCATGCATTAATTGTTCCTATTGTAATGTATACTTACCAAATTTTTGATTTATTCAATGAAGACCAAGGGTATTTTGACGAATATCAAATAGTCGTATTACTACCAATTATGGCATTTGTTGTGCCTTCTATTTACTTAATTAGAGCTAAGGCATTCAACAAAATAAATAATGCAGATAAAACACTTGAAGAACTTGAAGAAGAATTCATGATTAAGCCTAAAGGTGTTTGGAGTAAGGTTAAACAATATTTTTAATCTTCTATTTGACATTGATTGAGATATTATTCGTAATTTGAAGTTAATTTACGTATCGTAATATTTATAGCGTTTCGTTATATTGCAATTACTATTAAAATTGACCAATTAAATGAGTAAATCTTTGTCACCATTTACAAGAGCCCAATTATTACCTCAAGAAGAGACTTTAGAAATTCTTAAACAAAAAGGAGAACTATTTATTGGAATTCCTAAAGAAGCTCATTTTCAAGAACGGCGTGTATGTTTAACACCAGATGCAGTATCTGCATTAACAGCCAATGGCCATCGTGTACTATTCGAATCTGGCGCAGGTGAAGGTGCAAATTTCAAAGATAAAGACTATAGCGAAGCAGGTGCAGAAGTTACAAAAGATACCGCGAAGGTATACTCCTGCCCTATTATTCTTAAAGTAGAACCTCCTTCTATAGATGAAATAAAACTCATTAATCCGCAAACACTTTTAATTTCTGCGCTTCAAATAAAAACACAAAACAAATCTTATTTTGAAGCTTTAGCAAAAAAACGAATTACAGCATTAGCATTTGAATATATTAAAGATGATGACGGTGCATATCCTGCCGTAAGCTCTCTTAGCGAAATTGCAGGTACGGCTTCCATATTAATCGCATCAGAGTTATTATCTAATGTTAATGGTGGCAATGGTTTAATGCTAGGTAATATTAATGGAGTACCACCTACAGAAATAGTTATTTTAGGAGCTGGTACTGTTGGAGAATTTGCAGCACGTTCTGCTATTGGCTTAGGTGCTAATATTAAAGTATTTGACAGTTCTATCACTAAACTCCGTCGACTTCAAAATAATTTGGGTCGTACTGTTTACACCTCGACTATGCAGCCTAAAAATCTTTTAAAAGCCTTAAAACGTTGTGATGTTGCCATTGGAGCTGTAAGAGGACTTAATCGTGCACCAATTGTAGTTACAGAGAGTATGTTAAGCCATATGAAAGCAGGGTCTGTTGTTATAGATGTTAGCATAGATATGGGAGGTTGTTTTGAAACTAGCGAAGTTACTACACACGACAAACCTACTTTTGAGTACAATGGTGTAGTTCATTATTGCGTACCTAATATTCCAGCGCGATATTCTAGAACAGCCTCAGTTTCAATTAGTAATATTTTCACTCCGTACCTATTAGAAATTGGAGAATATGGAGGTATTGAAAATGCGCTTCGATTTGATCGCGGTTTAAAAAATGGGTTGTATTTTTACCACGGCATTTTAACTAACAAATCTGTTGCAGAATGGTTTGGCTTAGATTACAACGATGCCAATTTATTAATTTTTTAATCTATTCTCAACGATTAACAACCGAATAGAATTATTTGCGCTACTATGAAATTTATACATCGTTTAGGCTACTATCTTGGTGGTTTTGCTATTGGTTTAATTCTTCTAATGTTTTTTTTAAACGGAAAAGATGCTTCTTGTGATTATGGACCTAATGCCAGAACAACAAAAAATATCAGTTCTAAACCCATACAATATTCTAATAAAGCCTCTGTATTTATAGCAAACCAAGCTTTAGATTCTACAACAATAATCAATTTAGTAAAATTTGGAAGTGTTGATTTTTCTAAGAGCAAAACAAAAATAGATTCGTGTAAAATCTATTATATCGAAAACAGTTATAAAGAGCAGGAATTGGCTTTAAAGATTAAAAATTGTGACTCCATAGCGACACTCCTCGATATTAATTATACAAACAACTAATTTGTTGAAATTGTTTGGTGTAGAATTTAGACGTTTCATTCTAAATTCACATATTTGAAGCTATTTCCAACACTTAAAAATTATAACATGAAAATATTAGTAACAGGTGCCGCAGGATTTATAGGGTTTTACACCTCTAAAGTTTTACTTTCTAAAGGTCATCAAGTCGTTGGTTTGGATAATATTAATGATTATTATGATGTTAATTTAAAATATGACAGATTAACTGAATTAGGTATTTCTAAAGATGAAGCTTCAGAATTTAACACACTTTGTAATAGTAAATCTGAAGATTTTTCTTTTGTAAGAATGAATCTTGAAAACAGAGATGAGCTTCCTAAATTATTCAAAAACGAAAATTTTGATATTGTATGCAACCTTGCTGCACAAGCAGGAGTAAGATATAGTTTAGAAAACCCTGAAACTTATGTCGATTCTAATTTAGTTGGTTTTTTAAACATATTAGAATGTTGTAGAAACAACAATATTAAACACTTAGTTTATGCTAGTAGTTCTAGTGTATATGGTATGAATAAGAAAATACCGTTTTCAACTGATGACAATGTAGATCATCCTATAAGTTTATATGCTGCCACAAAAAAAAGTAACGAACTTATGGCACACACCTACAGTCATTTGTTTAAAATACCTACTACAGGTTTAAGATTCTTTACAGTATACGGCCCTTGGGGAAGACCAGATATGGCTATGTTTTTATTTACAGACGCCATTGTTAATAATAGACCTATTAATGTCTTTAATCATGGTAACATGGAACGGGATTTCACTTATATAGATGATATCGTAGAAGGCGTGGTTAGAATAATTGAAAAAACACCTACACAACGTATAGAAACTAATGAATTATACAAAGTATATAATATTGGAAACAATAACTCAGTAAAACTATTAGACTTTATCAAGGAAATAGAAGTCAACCTAGGCAAATCTGCTACTAAAAATATGATGGAAATGCAACCTGGAGATGTAGAACGCACTTGGGCAGATGTTGATGAGCTTATTAAAGATTACGACTACAGACCTAACACATCTATAAAACATGGGGTTAAATCTTTTATAGATTGGTTTAAAAACTATTACAATTAAGACTAAATTTTGAACAAAAGTTCTTATTTTCGAAGCCTAAATGATACTTATCGTAAAAATATGCCATTGATATGTAATAATTACTTCAATTCAATTATTTCTATCAAATTTGCTGTCTTTTACAATATTTAACTCAAATCTAAATAAACTTAAAAAACGAAGCGAGTATGTTAAGAATCTAGCATCTTGTTAGTAAAAAAAATAAAAATAAACACATGAAAATCACAAATATCTGTTGCATTGGGGCTGGCTATGTAGGAGGACCAACAATGGCGGTAATAGCAAAAAAAAATCCACACATAAAAGTTACTATTGTAGATATAAATGCAGAACGTATTGCAGCATGGAATAACAAAGACGTATCAAAACTACCAATTTACGAACCTGGATTAGCAGAAATCGTAGAAGAAACTAGAGGAAAAAATTTATTCTTCTCTACTGAAATAGATAAAACGATCGCAGCATCTGAAATGATTTTTATATCAGTAAATACACCAACCAAAACTTATGGTAAAGGAAAAGGTATGGCTGCTGATTTAAAATACGTAGAACTATGTGCAAGAAACATTGCTGAAGTAGCGACAACAGATAAAATTGTTGTAGAAAAATCAACCTTACCAGTAAGAACAGCCCAAGCTATAAAAAGTATTTTACACAATACAGGAAGTAATGTAAAATTTGATATTTTATCTAATCCTGAATTTTTAGCAGAAGGCACAGCAGTTCAAGATTTATTAAGTCCAGATCGTGTACTTATTGGAGGTGAATCTGAAGATGCTATTGAAAGTTTAGCCGCTATTTATGGAAGCTGGGTACCACAAGAAAGAATTTTAAGAACTAATGTCTGGTCGTCAGAATTGTCAAAACTAACCGCTAACGCATTTTTAGCACAACGTATATCTTCTATTAATGCTATATCAGAATTATGTGAACATACAGAAGCTAATGTAAACGAAGTCGCAAAAGCAATTGGAATGGACTCTAGAATTGGACCAAAATTCTTAAATGCATCTATTGGTTTTGGAGGTTCTTGTTTTCAAAAAGACATATTAAATCTTGTTTACATTGCTCGAAGTTACAACCTTAATGCTGTAGCAGACTATTGGGAACAAGTGATCATTCTAAACGACCATCAAAAACGACGTTTTTCTGATAACCTAATCAGTACACTCTACAATACGGTTTCTGGTAAAAAAATCGCAATGTTAGGTTGGGCCTTTAAAAAAGATACCAACGATACAAGAGAATCTGCTGCTATTTATGTTGCAGACCACTTATTAAATGAACAAGCTAATATTGCCGTTTACGATCCTAAAGTAAATAGTGAAAAAGTGCAAGCAGATTTAAATTATCTTAATACAAGATCTAATGAGGAAAACAAAGATTTAGTCAAATATTATGACGATCCTTATGAAGTATCTAAAGACGCCCACGCAATTGCAATTATGACAGAATGGGATGAGTTTAAGACATACGATTGGCAAAGAATATATGAGCAAATGAAAAAACCTGCTTTTATTTTTGATGGAAGAAATATTCTTAACAAAAAAGAAATGACTAAAATAGGTTTTGAATATTCCTCAATTGGCCAATAATTTATTTAATTATTATATAAAAAAAAGCACCAAAAAAAATTAATTTTTGGTGCTTTTTTCATGAGGTCGTTTTATTATTCTACGATTAGTTTTTTAGTTACATCTGTTTCTTCACCAATAAATTTTACAAAGTAAACACCAGACTGAAGTGAACTTATATCAACTTGAATCGTTGAGCTCGTACTTATATTTTCGTTAGATATTTGAGTCCGTTGGATTAATTTCCCTGTGACATCATAAATATGCAAATCTGAAACAACCAACACTCCAGAAAATTTTATGTTAACTTGATCATCTGCTGGATTTGGGTATAAATTAAATTTAAAGTCTTTTGGGATATCTGTAGGATCCGTTGTTTGAGCTATACAATCCGTATCTATTTCTACTCTTACTGTAGCTTCATCAAAATCTAAAGGATTGAATACAGTAACCGTATAATCTGTTGTTACATCTGGAGACACCTGAATAGTTGGAGTTGTTTCTCCTGTACTCCACACATATTCATCTCCACCTGTAGCCGTCAATGTTGTCATTTCGTTTAAACAAATTACAACGTCTTCACCTGCGTCAGCATTAACATAATCAAATACATTAACAGTGACTAGTTTTTCGTCATAACAGTCGCCTATATAACCCTTAACTTCATAAGTTGTAGTTGTAGAAGGACTCACAGCAATATTAGGTTGTGTAGCACCATTACTCCATTCATAAGTATTTGCTCCCGAAGCTGATAACGTTACAAAGTCACCATTTAAAATCTCAACACTATCACCATTTGCAATTACCACTTCTGGACTTGGATCTACATGAACCATAACATCGTCAGTATCTTCTTGTCCATTATTAAAAACTGTAACAGTGTAAGATGTTGTAGATAATGGACTTACAACAATACTTTGTGTCGTTTCTCCTGTACTCCATAAATAACTATCACCTTCATTTGCTGTTAATGTAACTTCATAAGTTTGATTGTCACAAACATAAGCATCTTCACCTGCTGAAGCTAAAAATACAGGTGTAACTGTAACCACTACCTCTACGACATCACTACTACAAGTATTTGTTGAACCTATCACTGTATATGTTGTTGTTTGAGTTGGGCTAACTACTATAGAATTAGAAGTGTCCCCTGTGCTCCATAAATAAGTTTCAGCACCATTAACAGATAAAGTTGTGCTTTCTCCTTCAACTATTGTAATATTTTCACTTGCTGTTATAACTGGTATTTCATTTACTGTAACCGTTACACTGTCTGTATCTGAATTTCCGTAATCATCAGAAACCGTAACTGTATAAGTGGTTGTTTCTGTTGGTGTAAATGTTGGATTGGCACCTGAACCACCAGTATTCCAAATATAACTTGTACCACCTGAAGCATTCAAGGTTACACTCTCTCCAATACAAATAGAAACATCGTTCCCCGCATTTGCGATAACCTCTGGTATTACGGTCACTTCAACTTGTGCCGTAGTTTCACAACCATTAGCTGAAAAACCAGTGACCATGTAAGTGGTAGTTTCTAATGGACTTACAACAATTGAGCTTGAAGAGTCACCTGTATTCCAAAGGTAAGTTTCTGCACCATCAGCAATTAAGTTTGCACTTTCTCCTTCAAATATGGTAATATTTTCACTTACTGTAATACTTGGTAATTCGTTTACTGTAACCGTTACACTGTCTGTATCTGAATTTCCTAAATCATCAGAAACCGTTACTGTATAAGTTGTTGTTTCTGTTGGAGTGAATGTTGGGTTAGCAACTGTATCACCTGTATTCCAAGAATAGTTAGAACTTCCTGATGCATTTAATGTTACACTCTCACCTATACAAATTGAAACATCGTTACCTGCATTTGCTATAACCTCTGCAGGTATTACTGTCACTGCAACTTGTGCTGTAGTTTCACATCCATTAATAGAAAAGCCGGTAACCGTGTAAGTTGTAGTTCCTAATGGGCTTACTAAAATTGAACTTGATGAATCACCTGTACTCCAAAGATAAGTTTCTGCTCCATCAGCAATTAAGTTTGTACTTTCTCCTTCAAATATCGTAATGTTTTCACTTACGGTAAGGTTTGGTAATTCATGTACAGTAACTGTTACACTATCAGTGTCAGAGTAACCAAAATCATCAGATACTGTAACAGTATAAGTTGCTGTTTCTGTTGGGCTAAATGTTATTGATGCACCTGTTTGCCCGGTATTCCAAGAAAAATTAGATCCACCACCACCTGTAGCGTTTAGCGTTACACTCTCCCCAATACAAATAGAGACATCGTTACCAGCATTAGCTATAACCTGTGGTATTACCGTAACAATCACCTGTACTTCTTCACTTTCACAACCATTTGAAGAATAACCAACAGCTGTATACGTTGTGGTTACATTTGGACTTACTGAAATAGAATTAGAATTCTGACCAGTACTCCATATATATACATGAGCTCCACTCGCTGTTAATGTAGTGCTCTCTCCTTCTATAATTGTAATATTTTCACCAATAGTTACATCCGACAAATTAGGGACAACAACTGTAACACTATCAGAATCAATATTTCCGTAATCATCACTTACAATAACTGTATACGTTGTCGTCTCTGTTGGACTAACAATGATTGAAGCACTAGTTTCTCCTGTATTCCAAGAAAAATAAGAACTACCTGAAGCAGTTAAAGTTACACTGTCTCCACTACAAATTACAACGTCAGGCCCTGCATCTGCAATTACTACTGATAATACTACAACCAATACCTCTTTAATAACTTGACAGCCATTTTCTGAAAAGCCAGTAACACTATATGTTGTTGACTCTGTAGGACTAACTGTTATTGATGCCGTTGTCTCGCCTGTTTCCCAAAGGTATGATTCAGATCCACTTACAACTAAATTTGCGCTTTGTCCTTCCAATATGGTAATATCTTCAATTAAGGTTAAACTAGGTAAATCATTTACTATAACAGTAACGCTATCAGTATCCGAATTTCCGTAATCATCACTAACTGTAACCGTAAGTGTTGTAGTTTCTGTTGGGCTAAATGTTATTGAAGCACTATTTTGTCCTGTACTCCATAAAAAATTAGAACCCCCAGTTGCGCTTAAAATTACGTATTCACCTTGGCAGATTGCAATATCATTGCCGGCATTTGCTATAACTTCTGGTATTACAGTAACTGTCACTTGTAATGTAGTTGAACAACCATTACTTGAAAAACCTGTAACAGAATAGGTCGTTGTCTCTAAAGGACTAACGTTAATAGAGCTAGAACTTTCTTCAGTACTCCATAGATATGTGTCCGCTCCATCAGCAATTAAATTTGTACTATCACCTTCATTAATAATAACGTTTTCACTAACAGTTAAATTTGGCAATTCATTTACTGTAACTGTAACACTATCGAAGTCAGAATTACCATAATCATCCGTTACAGTAACAGTATATGTTATTGTTTCAGTTGGACTAACAGTTATAGTACTACTTGTATCTCCAGTATCCCAAAGGTATGTTACACCTCCTGAAGCATTTAAAACAATACTTTCTCCACTACAAATAGCAACATCGTCACCTGCTTCTGCAACTACTTCTGGAATTACCGTAACAGTAACTTCTGAGGTGCTTTCACAACCATTTTCCATAAAAGCAGTAATGGTATATGTTGTTGTTTCTGTTGGACTTACTACTAAAGTATCTGTAGTTTCACCAGTATTCCATAAATACGAATCTCCGCCTGAAACTTCAAGTGTTGTAGAGTTACCTGTAATGATAACAGTATCTTCACTTATAATAATTTCAGGTGTTGGTAACACAGTAACCATAACATCATCAGTAGACGAACAATTATTAGCAGTTACTTCAACACTATAAGTTGTGTCTTCGTTAGGATTTACTGTAATAGATGCAGTAGTATCTCCCGTACTCCACAAATATGAATCACCACCTTCTGCTGTTAAAACAACAGATTCTCCATTACAAATTACTTGATCATCACCAGCATTAGCTATTGGTAAAGGATTAACGGTTACGGTCACTTCATCCGAATCAGAATTTCCAAACCCATCTTCAACTGTAACTGTATATGTTGTTGTTTCTAAAGGTGTAAACGTTGGAGATGAACCTGTATTTCCAGTGTTCCATGTATAAGTTACACCACCTGATGCATTTAAAGTAATACTTTCTCCTAGGCATATTGAAACATCTTCGCCTGCATTAGCACTTAGAACATCCACTACAGTTACTAGTGTCTCAATAGTATTTTGACAACCATTTTCAGAAAATCCAGTTACTGAATATGTTGTATTTACTTCTGGACTTACTGTTATTTCTGCTGTTGTTTCACCTGTACTCCATAAATAAGAAACTCCACCGCTAGCTGTTAGCGTTACAGTGTTTCCGAACATAACAAACACATCTTCATTGGCTGTAATACTTGGAATTTCATTTACAAAAACCGTAACGGTATCTGTATCTGTAAAACCAAAATCATCTTCAACTGTAACAGTATAAGTTGTTGTTGTTTCTGGACTAACAACAAGATCCGAAACTTCTTCACCATTATCCCACAAATACGTTGAGCCACCTGAAGCAGACAGTGTAATAGTTTCTCCACTACAAATAGTCATATCATCTCCTGCATTGGCAATAACTTCTGGCACTACAGTAACTGTAACATTTACAGTAGCTATACAACCATTAGCACCAAGAGAACTAACAGAATAAGTTGTTGTAACGTCTGGTGTTACCGAAATAGACTCTGTTGTTTCACCAGTATTCCATTCATAATTGTCTCCTCCATTTGCTGTAAGTGTAGTTGACTCACCTTCAACAATTACAATATCTTCAGTAACTATAATAGTTGGTGCTTCATTAACAAAAACTGTTACTTCATCTGTACTAGAACAATTATTAGAAATTACTTCTACACTATAGATAGTTTCTAATTCGGGATTTACTTCAATTGAAGCTGTTGTTTCACCAGTACTCCATAAGTATGAAGTTCCACCTGACGCCGTAAGTATCGTTGATTCACCTTCACAAATGATTTGATCTTCACCTGCATTTGCAACAGGTAAGTCATTTACTGTAACCGTAACACTATCTTCATCTGTATTTCCTTCATCATCAGAAACGGTAACCGTATATATTTCTGTTGTAGTTGGATTAACTTCAATTGAAGCTGTTGTTTCACCTGTGCTCCATAAAAAATTTGGACCGCCAGACGCTGTTAACGTGACTGTTTCCCCACTACAAATAACTTGATCTAAACCTGCATCTGCGACTGGAAGTAAATCAAAAAAAAAGTTTATAGAAAAATCATCAATAGCTACAACACTACCAGAACCTCCATTTCCACTATAATAGGTTACTGTAAAGTTATAAGTACCTTCTTCAACCAAGTATGGTTCGAAATTTAAACCAACGTGTCCATTTGGAAGTCCTGCATAAATAGCATCACTCTCTATCCAGCTTCCATTAGTTGGTCCAGTCCACGTAATACCTACACTTTCAACTTCTGTACTATCGTCTCCTCCTTGAGGAATACACCTAAAATTTATTCTATCCCCTTCATCTTCTAAATTAATTGCAACATCGGATTCGATATTTTGAATAATCAAATCTGTTTCTGCATTATAAAGAACATAAGTTCCATAAAACTCATCTACTACGGTAATGACTGAACCATTAGTAATACCACCATCATTTGCAGTAAATAGTATTTCTACTTCACCTTCAGAAACTGCTGAAACTAAACCGTTGTCGTTTACAATAGCAATTGATTCATCACTACTTGACCAGGTACCTGTTACATCTGAAGTATTAGAAGGAAAAAACTCTGTTATTAATTGAACACTTTCACCAAGTTCTAAAATCGAATTTTCGGGTGTAATTAATAAAGATTCTAATGAGATTACAACATTTGTAACTGTTAATTCTGCAGAATCTGTAAATCCACCATCCATGGATGTAAAAGTTATTGTAACTACACCTTCAGAAACGGGTGTGACTACTCCATCTGAATCTACTATTGCAATAGTTTCATCACTACTACTCCATGTACCATTTTGGTTTGTAGCTTCTTGTGGAAATATTGTTGCAGTTAAATTAATTGTATTTGGCATATTTACTGTAGCTATTTCTGGAGTTACTTCTACTCCTGTAGCTTCAATTACCTCAATTCCATTAAGATCAATTTCATTTAAATATTCTTCTACACCAATATATCCGCTTGGCCAAACATGATTAGATAAATCTTCATCTGCAGCAAAGCCTCTAGCTATTTTCCATACGTCTGGCATTCCATCGTTATTAGTATCAAAGCTTGATGGTCTTGTATTTTGAGGCACAGTTGGGTAAGGTATTGAAGTCTTGCTATCATAAAAACTACCTTCATACGTATCATTCTGAATCATTAAAATATCACTTGCATCTTTATCATCGCGATAAGGGTAAATAGAACCATTTGCATTTAGCGTTTTATCGGCACCAACATCATTAAGTAATGTATTGTAAACCTCACTAGCTGGTTTTATTGTAAAATTATGACCTGCAAGAGAAAACTGAGAACTCGTAAAATATTGTTCTGGCACTTGAGAATTTTCTGGTAAATGCGAACCAGCAAAAACTGACCACATATCTGAGTCATCTCCTAATGGTATTTCGCGCTGTTCTTCTATCAGGCTTCCTGCTGCGTAAATTAATGGGTTATTGTCTGGCTGTGTCTGCAATTTCTGTAAAAAACTTGCTGTAATATCTACATTATTAAACCATCCTGGTTGTCTTATTCCATTAGCCGAACCTTTATAGTAATTATTTACTACGTTATATGTTCCGCTACCAGTAATTCTTATTAATCTATATTTCCAGTTATAAACTATATTATTTATGATATCGTAATGACCATTACCTTTTGGATTTGGAAATCTATGTGAAATATTGCTAAAAACATTGTTAACAAATGTGAAATCACCATCTTGAGTTTCTGTACCTAATATAGAACCTGTTTTGCTATCTTGAAAGAAACAATTTTGCACTGTAATATTACCCATTATAACAGTAGGATCTTGAGGTCTACCATAACCAGATGCTAAACTACCTGATTCATCTCCACCATGACTAAATGTACAATGATCAAAAATTATGTTGTTTCCACCTGTAAACCATAATGAATCTTGTATACTATTTTCGGCATTCCTAAACCGAATATATCTTATAATTACATTACTAACCTCTCTAAACATAAATTCAGATGTTTTAATACTTATACCACCTGCAGGAGCAGATTGACCTGCTATTGTTATGTTGTCATAATCAGATCCACTAATAATAGGTGTATAATTCCATTCGCTGGTTGCGTCAATTTCACCACTCACGTCAAAAACAATGATACGAGGACCAGGTGTCTGTATCGCTTCTTTTAACCCGCCTGGCGCATCCCAATCTAGAGTAGTAACATGAATAACTTGTCCTCCACGTCCTCCAGTTGCGTATGCTCCTGCACCTTTAGCTGTAGGAAATGCTAATTGTTGAGCATTTAAATTAAATGCTAAAAAGGATAAGAATAAAACAGGTAAATAATAAAATGATTTTAGGGTAATTTTAGGAAACTTCATAAATTCTTGGGTCATTATAACTTTAAGTAGGGATTGCAATCTATAAAAATAAAATGTTTTACTATGTTCAAATGCTTTATTATTCGACGAAATGCAGTCGAATGTATTTTTTTTCGATGAAATGTAAAAAAATGTAGGTTAAAACATACGATGAATATGAATAAATATTTTAATTCATCTATATACGGACATTTAATACAGTTTAGACGTATCTAAATGTGACATTTAACACTTTATCGGATTTTTTTACAAAAATAACTATGAAATGCAGTAACTTTTAAAGTCTTTTTCCATAGTTATACAGAGTTATTAACATATAAAACTAGTAAAATAAGGTGGTTCAAATATTAATATGAAAATGACAGACCTTTAGCTATAATGTAGATTGAAGCGGTAATTCTAATAACTGTATTAGCTTAAAAAGTATTATTATTCCTTTAAAATTATTTAGTTTAGGTTAAAAATTGTTTTTTTGACTTTTATTAAAACAAAAATTAACAGTAACATTTTTTTCTTTTAGGTATTGATATGAAAAAACTAAAAATTGCATTAATTGTAGATTACAGAAACTATTTTGCTTGGCAGGATGCAATTGTCAAAGACTTAAAGGATTCTAAATCTGTAGAAATAGTTTTAAAAATAGATTTGGACGAAGACATAAAGAGGGCAAAAAATTCTGAAAAAAAACTACCTTTATTATGGGAACTATTTTTAAAAATAGATTCAAAAATTTTCAAACCTAATCCTAATGCTACAGCACTACTTGATAACGATATAACATTAAATAATATACCTTCATATCAAATTACAGATAGCTTTATAGCTAGTGATTTAGATACATATAATTTAGATATTATTTTAAACCTAACTGAGACAAATTTTAATTTAAAAATACAAGATGCGGCTAAATATGGCATCTGGTTTTTAAATCATTGTGATTTAGATGACATTAATAAAAGGCCATATGGAATTTGGGAAATGCTAGATCAGAAACCGGAAGTCGCAGGCGTACTTAGATACCTGAAATCAGGAATGTCATCACCTAAAACTATTGATCTCACATTTTCTTGTAAAGATGGATTAAGCTATAAAAGAAATCTCAATGAAATTTTATGGCAAACCCATTTTTTAATTAAAAATAATGTTGAATTATTAGCAACAAACGAAGAACTTTTTAATAAAAAGCTAGATTCTAAATCTCACATCTATGAATCCAAAGCGATTAATGTTCCTTTATTACCTCCTTCTAATTTAAAAATCTTAAGTTTTGTACTCAAATTATATAAAAACAAAATATTACAACTTATTAAAAGTCTATTTTATTTTGATCAATGGGCTTTAATCTTTTTTAACAACAAAAACGCTAATGACCCATTTAACCTAAAGTCTTACACAAAAATATTACCGCCTAAAGATCGTTTTTGGGCCGATCCTTTCTTAATAAAGCATAACGACAAAACATATTTATTTATAGAAGAATTAATTTATAAAAATAAATTGGGACATTTAGCTGTAATGGAAATTGACGAGCAAGGAAATTACACTAAACCAGAAACAATTTTAGTTAAAGACTACCACCTCTCCTACCCTTTTGTTTTTGAAGATAATGGCTCTTATTATATGATTCCTGAAACTAGCGGAAACAATGACATTCAACTATACAAAGCTACAGACTTTCCACTAAAATGGGAATTTCAACAAGTACTAATGAAAGATGTAGTTGCTGTAGACACAACTATTTATAAAGAAAATGACACCTATTGGATGTTTACAAATATGAAAAAACACAAAGGTGCATCTAAGCATGTAGAACTTTTCCTCTATTCTTCCAAAAGCCTATATACAGATCAATGGATTGAGCATCCTTTGAACCCAATAGTCACCGATATTAAAACGGCTAGACCAGCTGGCAAACTTTTTAATTATAATGGCAAACTATATAGACCTTCTCAAAACTGCTCTAATCATTATGGTTATGGACTTAATATTTCTGAAATAACAGCACTTAATACTAATAAATTTGAAGAAGATTTAATTTTTGCAATTAAACCCGATTGGGATAAAGCAATTAACTGTACGCATTCTTTTAATTCTGCTGAACAATTATATATAAGTGATATTAAAATTAAGAGAAAACGATTTTAATTTGTATTCTTAAACAATTTACAATTACCTAGTTATTAGTAAAGAAAGGAGTTTATCCCAAAAAAAATGACGTTAATATGATATTAAGGTACAGTTTAATTTATTTTTCACATATTTGCTCAGCATATTGATTAACCCAAATCTAAATGATTAAAGTCTTAAATATTACATTATAATAAAACAGCTATTTCATTTTCTATATTCATAGAAATCATGGAGTCACGATATAATTTTTATTTTAAAGAAGTAATATTTATAAATTTAATTTTTAGGCTTTCAAACATTAATATTTAAACCTTTTTTTACAAGCCAACTCCCCTACCTATAATGTCCATTTTTAAATTACAATACATAAGAAATAAAATTAATGATGCCTTACGCAATCCTCTTGTAAAAAACATGATGATTGTTGCTGTCATAGCAATGCTTATTAAGATTATTGCTTTTTATAAAGAAACGATCATTGCTGGTAATTTTGGTTTAGATGAGGTAATTGACACCTTTCTTGTCGCCATTTTAATACCTACATTTATACAAAGTGTATTTGTGAGTTCTCTTAACAATCTTTTTATACCTAATTACATAGCAGAATTAAAAAGTAACGGCAATAAAGGAGGTTTTCAATCTTTAATTATAACTATTACAGTTGGCATTTCATTATTCTCTTGTTTACTAGCTTATTTGGGTACAGATATGTTTTTAAACATTGTTTATTCTGAATTCCCAGATAACTACTATGCCCTCATAAAAGAACAATTATATTTTGTTATGCCCTGTTTATTTTTTTGGGGAATCTCTATAGCACTCCGTGGACTTTTAGAAGTATCTAATCGCTTTTTAGTAGCGACACTTTCTGAAATAATACCATTACTTACCATGATTTTCTTTTTACTATTTTTAAAAGATAATTTTGGATATATGGTATTAGCCTATGGTACTTTAGCTGGAAGTATATTAGGTTTTGCTTATTTGTTGTTTTTTTCAATAAAATATAATGATTTAACACTTAGCAAACCTGTTCTAAATGATAACTCTCGTTTAATGATTAATCAGTTACCACCTAAAATATCATCTAGTTTTTTATCTGCAATGAATAATTATATTGATCAATTTTTTGTAGGTCAACTTGCAGTAGGTTCACTAGCTGCTATTAGTTATGGAAATAGATTGCCTGCTTTTGGTGTAGCTATTGTAATAATGGCTTTAGGTAGTGTTTTATTACCTCATTTTTCTCGATTAGTTAACGAAGATTTAAAAGCGGCATATCATCAACTTTTTAGAGCTCTAAAATTAATCTTAGGTATAGGCATAATAATTGTTATAATTAGTGTTTTTATGTCAGATTGGATTGTTGAACTATGGTTAGAAAGAGATAAATTCACACATAAAGACACTTTGAAAGTTTCTGCTATTCAGCAGATTCTATTAGTTAGTGTACCTTTTAATTTATGTACATTGATAATGGTTAAGTTTCTTACCAGTATTAACAAAAATAGATTTATGGCATGGGTTTCTTTAGCAAATTTAATTATTAATATTACGCTAAACTTTATTCTTATAAAATATTACGATGTTTATGGGCTTGTATTAAGTACCACTTTGGTATTTATATTGGGTAGTGTGTTTTATTTCTCTTATACTTACAAACAATATAAATTGATTAAGTAATGAAAATAGATTTTGTCGTCAATTCCTTAGTAGCTGGTGGTGCCGAACGCGTGCTAATTCTACTTGCAAATCATTTTGATAACAAAGGACATGATGTTACCATTATTACATTCAATGAACCTGAAGTCTTTTCAGCTAATCCAACAGTTAAACGTATTAAATTACATGATGGTAAAATAAAAAATCATACGATAAGAAGTATTATAAACCTATACCAGATCTATTCAGATAAAAAAAACAGGCCAGATATTCTAATGCCTTTTATGACACAAACCAACTTTATAGGTGCACTAATAGGAAAGCTTAGAGGTATTAAAGTGGTTTCTGCTGAGCACAATAACCATTTAAGGAAAACCGATTTTATTGGAAAATTAGCTAGAAAGTATATGTATAGTAAATCTGACGCATTAACAGTACTTACCAAGTTTGATGAAGAATATTACAAAAGTAAAGGTGTTAATGCCTATATAATGCCTAATCCCTGTACGTTTGACATTTATAAAGAGACAGAAAGAAATAGAAAAAAAATAATATTAGCTGTTGGTGATTTAAATAGATATCACCATAAAGGATTTGATAACCTCATTCCGTTGATTGCACCTGTATTAAAGAAAAATAAAGATTGGAAATTAAAGCTCGTTGGTGGTGGTGATGAAGGTACAAAATTACTAAAGAATCTAACAAAAGAACATGAAATTGAAGATCAAGTTATTTTTGAAGGTTATTCTACAAAAGTTTCTGAAATTATGACAGAGTCAGAGATCTATGTACTTTCATCAAGAACTGAAGGCTTACCTATGGTAATACTAGAAGCCTTTGCACGTGGAGCTGCTTGTATTGCTTTTGATTGCGTAACTGGTCCTTCAGATATTATAGACTCTAACAAAAATGGCATTCTTATAGAGGATCAAAACTTTCAGGCAATGTCCGAAGGGTTAGATAAGTTAATAAATAATCCTCTTTTAAGAATTAAATTAGCTAATGAAGGTGTTAAATCCTTAGAAAAATATAATATAGATACTATTTATAATAATTACTTAAATATTTTTAAAAATATTCTATAATTATGAAAAAGAGTCTTCTAATTCATATTTGCTTTTTATTACCCTTTGTACTTACGGTTTTCAACCTACAAGTTTTTATTACAAGATTAGTATCTATGGCAATAGCTCAAGTTATGGCTTATGGAAATTTAGGGTTATTAATACTAGGCGTAGCTTTATGTATTAAAGATAAAGGTCCATTATCAAAAACTGCTCGTTTATGGATTATTTTTTATCTCTTATATTTTATTTTTGCAATTTTAGCTAGTGCTATTCATTTTAATCCAGCTAATATTTTAGTTGCAATTATTCCATTTATATATGTTTTAGCTTTCTATGTTTATTTAAGTATACCGGAAAACCGTAAGGTTTTTGGTAACATAGCTGTTTTAGCATTTGTTTTATCTGGAATTCTAAGTATCTATTTATATAGTATAAATTTTGATTTAGATCGCGGAGGCACTTATGCATATAAGGACAGATCTGGTGGTGTTTATGCAGATGCTAACAATACAGCATTAGCAGCAATAATTTCGGTTGTTTTAATATTTAAGCTGTACAACCCTAAGAAGAAAATATTTAAACTGTTTAAATTATTAGCCATAGGGATTATGGTTTACGGTTTGATTCTTACATTCTCCAACACGGGTTTTATGGTGTTTATTATTTGCTTAACGATACTTAACCACAAGTTTTTCAGCGGATTAAGATTAATTTTAGGACTCTCATTGCTTCCTTTTGTATATTTAGCTTTAGCTAATCTAAACACATTAACAGCAGATTTAAATTTAATTGGTCAACAGCGAGCTAAAATTGATAACATTGTAAACATTGTCACTTTTAATACAGACAAGGTTGATACTTCTGGAAGAAATGAACTCTTAATGAAACTCATAACTAATTATGTATTTGAAAACCCTATATTAGGTAATGGTGTAGATTTTGCTAATTCTCAAAGCGCACATAATACAATTATTGGTGTCTGGGCAGATGCCGGGATTTTTGTTTTATTATTTTTCTTATTTATGTTAGGTAAATATTTCTTAGAAGCTATAAAAAGCCCGCCTGATATAAGATATTTTGTACTACCAATGCTATTAGTTCTATGCATATTTATGTTAAGTTTGCAAAGTGTAATAAATCAACCATATTTCATGGCTTTATTTGTGTACATGGGATATCTTGTTGATAATAAAAACATAAAAATAGCTTAACCATTAAGCTTTTATATTTCCTCATACCAAGTTAAAAAAGTACAACAAATAAAAAAATCACATAGACCACTGAATTTAATTTCCACAACTCATTTTCAACCTATTAAACACTTACTCTATACTGTTGTCTAGTTTACATTTAATCTCTAATTAATATTTCTAACCGTTTTTAAACACTTGAATTTATATTAATTAAAGAAATAGACGAATAATTCATCTTTCTTTTTACTAATTCATGCAGATAGTAGTATATAATGTCCATTCAAAGAATAATTTTGATACTTTTACACACTTGTGACATCTTTACATTTCGGATTTATAACCTATTATAATGAAGACCCAAATTTTAACCATATATGTTTTTTAATTCAATAGAATTTTTCATATTTCTACCTATTGTTTTTGGGCTTTATTGGCTCATTGGTGGTAAAAATATTAAAACCCAAAATCTTCTTGTTGCAGCTGCTAGTTACGTTTTTTACGGCTGGTGGGATTGGAGATTTCTGTCACTCATATTATTTAGCTCTTTAGTTGACTATTCTATAGGAATAGCACTTGGTAAAAATGAGAAACCAACTACTAGAAAAACATTACTTTGGATTAGTATCTGCGTTAATCTTGGCTTCTTAGGTTTTTTTAAATATTATAATTTCTTTGTAGATAGCTTAATTAATTCCTTCACGTTTTTTGGCTCAGAACTCAGTATAAATACACTTAACATTATATTACCAGTAGGAATTAGCTTTTATACGTTTCAAACTTTAAGTTATACCATTGATGTTTACAATAGAAAACTAGAACCAACTAAAGATTTTGTAGGTTTTATGGCTTTCGTTAGCTTTTTCCCACAATTAGTCGCTGGCCCAATTGAAAGAGCGACCAACCTATTACCTCAATTTTCAGTTGAACGAAAATTTGATTATAGAAACGCGGTCGATGGCTTAAGACAAGTACTTTGGGGATTATTTAAAAAAATAGTAATCGCAGATAATTGTGCTAAATATGCTAACATAATATTTAATAACCATACAGATTACAATGGAAGTACACTCTTACTGGGTGCTTTTTTCTTTGCATTTCAGATTTACGGAGATTTCTCAGGATATTCTGATATTGCTATTGGTATTTCAAGATTATTTGGCTTTAACTTAAAAAGAAACTTCGCGTTTCCTTACTTCTCTAGAGATATCGCAGAGTTCTGGAGACGTTGGCATATATCACTTTCTACATGGTTTAGAGATTACTTATATATTCCATTAGGAGGAAGTAGAGGAGGCACAAGTATGAAGGTCAGAAATACATTTATCATCTTCATTGTTAGTGGTTTTTGGCATGGAGCAAATTGGACCTTTGTAATCTGGGGAGCTCTAAACGCTATATACTTTTTACCGTTATTGCTAGCTAATAAAAATAGAGTTAACACAAATTTAGTTGCTGAAGAAAAATATTTACCTAGCATAAAAGAGCTTGGTCAGATGGGATTTACCTTTTTATTAACGTTAATAGCTTGGGTGTTTTTTAGAGCAGATAACGTTACACATGCATTTTCTTATTTAAAAGGTATCTTTTCAGAATCTCTATTTTCTTGGGTAGAAATTTTCCCGAGTACAATTTTAGGTTTAGTATTCTTTTTTATCATTACAGAATGGCTAGGAAGAAGTGGAGAATATGCTATTGAAAAAGTAGATTTTATAAACAGACCTATACGTTGGGGGTTTTATCTGCTACTAATTATATTAATGTTTGCTTTTACTGGAGAAGAACAACAATTTATCTACTTTCAATTCTAAATCATGAAGAAATTCTTAAAAAATATAATAATATTTTTTCTTCTAGCTTTAATAGTTGGAGAAATTGTTGTTAGAGTGACACACACAATGTCTGATATCCCCCAAAGAGTTATTGACGAGAATGGGATACAAAAATATTACCCCAACCAAGAAGGTTACTGGAAAGGTGGTGATCATAAATGGAGTATTAATAAATTAGGTTGGCCTGGAGAATTACCAAATAGTTATGATAATCTAATCATGATTATTGGAGATTCATATATCGAAAATTTTATGAATCCTAATGATTGTCACCAATCAGCATTCTTAAAGAAAAACATGAAAACATTTAATTTCATGGAAGCCGGTCGTTCTGGTGTGTCGCTTATTGAAGCTATGGAAATTAGTAAAAACTTAGATTCTTTAAAACCTGTAAAAACATTAGTTTACGTAAACAATAATGATTTTTACGAAAGCATTAGAGACATTAAACCCCTACAAGATATAACGCAAGTTAATCTTAAAAATGGTACAATTGTTTACGGTAAAATGAAAGCACCTTTATTTAAAAAGATTTTATATAATTGGAAATTACTTTACTATTTCTATACTCGATTTCCTTTAAATAATCAATCAGAAAATGCAGAAGCACCTACAGTTAGTGAAGCTATTGAAGAGAATAACGATATATTAAAATCAAAGTCTGAAGTATTTAATTTAATTAATTATATAAAAGACAACTACTTTATTAAAGATAAAGTCTTTGTATTTCACCCTAATAGTAATACCGAAATTATTGAACAATGTAAAAATCTTGGCTTTAATATAATTGTTTTAGACTCTAGCAAAGATGATAAAAAATGGGTATTTGATCACGATAGCCACTGGACTTGTTACGGACATGAACAAGTGGCAAAGCAAATTTCTAATGCTTTATTAAAATAGAATAATCTATAATTTAGATTTCAATTAATATCAATGAGCAATCAACCCAAAATAAAAATAATGTTTATTCTTCCTTCACTAAGTGCTGGTGGTGCAGAACGCGTTATTTCATTTGTCTCTCAAAATATAGATAAAGAAAAATTTCAACCCCTTTTAGTTATTGCTGGTTTCAAAAAAGATGCAGCTTATGATGTAAGTAATGTAGAAGTTACTTACCTTAATAAACCTAGAATTTTAACTGCATTACCTTCAATAATAGGTAGTATTAAAAACCGTAAACCGCAAATAGTAGTAAGCTCTATTTCGCATGTTAACACAGCAATGTCCATGCTCTCTCCATTTTTCAAAAAAACGAAATTTATAGGTAGAGAAGCTACAGTATTGAGTAAACGTGGCAATGAAAAGAAAATAAGACAATGGTCTCCTTTTAGATTATTGCCAAATGGCTTTAAAAACCTAGATGCTTTAATTTGCCAATCTCAAGATATGGCAGAGGATATGATTACCAATTTCAATATTCCTAAAAAGAACATTTACGTAATTAACAATCCTATTTCTAATTTACCAGAGGTAAAACAAACACAACCTACTACTAAAATTAAAAAGTTTATTACTGTAGGACGATTAACCGAAGTAAAAGGTCATCTGAGACTTTTAGATATCCTTTCTAAATTAGATCAACCATTTAGTTATACTATTATTGGTAAAGGCAATCTAAAAGATGAAATTTTCGAAAAAGCAAAAGCTTTAGGGATTTATGATAATATTGAGCACGTCCCTTTTACAAACAAAGTCAATGATTATATCGCAGAGCACGACTTATTTTTACAAGGTTCTTATGTCGAAGGATTTCCCAATGCCTTATTAGAAAGTTGTGTCGTTGGCACACCTGTAATCGCATTTAAAGCTCCTGGAGGAACAAAAGAAATTGTAGAAAATGGTATCAATGGTTTTTTAGTCGAAAACGAAGAAGAATATCTTCAAAAACTAAAAGACTCTAAAACATGGAATCCTAAAGATGTTAGAGCATCTGTTTATAAAAAATTCAATAAAGATGTAATTCTTCAACAGTACGAAGACTTATTTGAAAATATTGTAAAAAACTAAACGCTTAAATGAAACTTGGTATTTTAATATATTCATTATCCGGAGGTGGCGCAGAACGCGTCGTCTCATACCTTGTGTCTTATTGTATAAAAAACAATATAAATGTTCATTTAATTTTAATGAACCCTACTATAAAGTACGATATTCCAAAAAATACTAAGATTCATTATATTGAAAAATCCAATCCTAGCGAAAGCGGTATAAAAAAAGCTTTAAAAATACCTGTTCTAGCATATAAATATGCCAAACTCGTAAAACAACTCAAACTTACTCATAGTTTAAGCTTTTTAACCAGACCATCTTTTATTAATGTTATTGCCAGTAAGCTAACAACATATAAGTTTAAAGTAATAACAAATGAGAGAGCCTTCCCTAGCCTACAATATAGCTACAAAGGATTTCAATCGTCTTTTAACAAAACCTTAATTAAGGCACTATACAAGAAATCAGATTTAGTAATCTCTAATTCTTATGGAAATGCGGGTGACTTGGTTGATAATTTTGAAGTCCCTTCAGAAAAAATGAAGGTCATTCATAATCCCATTGACCTAAGTAAAATTGAAAATATAGAACCAAATTTATCATTCTTTGATTCTGAAAAATTCAACATTATTACACTTGGCCGTTTAGATATTGGAAAGAATCACGAAATGTTAATAAGAGCCATTCATCAACTTCAAAATCCTTTATTGCGATTATACATTTTTGGTGTTGGCGATTTACATGAAGAATTTGAACAACTTATTGAAGCACTAGAATTAAAAGAGCAAGTTTACTTAATGGGCTTTAGTCCAAACCCTTATCAATATCTTAAATCTGCAGATTTATTTATATTTGGCTCAAATCACGAAGGGTTTCCAAATGTATTATTAGAAGCTATGGCATGCAGATTACCAATATTAAGTACCAATTGCCAATCTGGCCCAAGTGAAATCATGGAATTAGAAACGGTAAAAGAAGACATAATGATTACCGATTATGGTATTTTAGTACCAATTAAGAATACAGACCTAATGGCTAAAGGCATTAGCTATTTTATAGATCATAAAACTTACACTGAAACGTGTAAAACAAATAGTAAAAGTCGGATTAAAGACTTTGAAAAAGATACCATTTTAAAGAAATATATAGATCTAATAAATAGCACAAACATAGCTCATTAGACAAAACGAATTAAAGTATGTGTGGAATTAACGGCATTATAGCAAAGACCAATAGAAACAAAGACGAAATCACGTCGGTTCTTAACGCAATGAATAATCTAATTATTCATAGAGGACCAGATCAAGATGGTTTGTTTGCTGAAGAAAATGAGCAATTCACTGTTGGTATGGGAATGCGAAGATTATCTATTATAGATCTATCTTCTGGTAAGCAACCTATATTTTCAGACGATAAGCAAATTGTTATTGTTTTCAATGGAGAAATCTACAACTATAAGGTTTTAAAAGCCAAACTACTAGCCGAAGGTGTAACATTCAACACCTCCAGTGACACCGAAGTCATCTTGAAAGCCTACGAAAAATATGGAGTAGAATCCTTTCAATGGTTAGATGGCATGTATGGTTTTAGCATTTATGACAAAAACATCAACAAACTATTTATTGCTCGTGATTTCTTTGGTGAAAAACCACTGTATTACACACACACAGATAACGAATTTATTTGGGCATCTGAATTAAAGTCAATTATTAAAACTATTGATTTTACTCCTAATATTTCAAAAAAAGGATTAAATCTTTATTTTAGATTAACCTACATTCCTGCTCCTCACACTATATACGATAACATATATAAATTACAAGCCAATCACTATATCACATATGATTTAGCGTCACACAATACGACAATTCATAAAATCAACGCTGAACCAAAACCAAAGCCAATCAATATTTCTTTTGAAGATGCAAAAGCAAAAACAAAAGATTTAGTGTACAAAAGTGTCGATAGCAGATCTATTGCAGATGTTGGTTTAGGTACCTTTTTATCAGGAGGCGTAGACTCTTCTATCATTTCACTATGCTTAGCACAGTCTACAGACAGAAAAATAGACACCTTCTCTATAGGATTTAAAAAAGCATCTTACGATGAAACTGATAAATCTAGAGTGGTTGCAGATATGGTAAATAGTAATCATCACGAATTTATTATTGATGAAGACGATCTTAAAAACAATATTCACGAAATTCTAGTCAATTTCGACGAGCCTTTTTCAGATACAGCTGCGCTACCAACACATTTGCTTTCAGAAAAAACAAGAGAACACGTTACGGTGGCCCTAACAGGAGATGGAGGCGACGAAGTATTTGGTGGCTACAATAAGTACTACATTGGCAAAATGAACAAGAGGTACACAGGTATTGTTCCTAAAGGTTTTCATAAAACTATTGCCGGATTAAGCAATAAATACCTCATTAATAAAGATGATACACGTGGAAAAAAATTCCAAATCAACAAACTGTTAAATGCTATTGATTACGATGGCGATTTTTATTGGGATATCATTTCATTAGCAAACACAAGTGCGCAGCTAGAGGAAATTATGTCGCCAGATTTTTATGATTCAAATATTTTTCAAGAATACAAAGATGTTTTAGGCAAACAAAAGATTGAATCTTTAACCGATTTTAGATTGGTCGATAAAATCTTAAGTCTAGAAGGCGGAATGCTTGCCAAAGTAGACAGAACAAGTATGATGACCTCTCTAGAATGTAGAGCCCCTTTCTTAAACAAAGAATTATGGGAGTTTGCTAATACACTACCAGAAAACTATTTAATGAAAGGCTGGAACAAAAAACACATTTTAAAAGAAGCCTTTAGAGATCAGTTTCCTGATGAGTTTTTAGAAAAAAGCAAAAGCGGATTTGGATCTCCAACAGGAGATTGGTTAAGACAAAGTCTTAGAAAAGAAATAGAAAGCTATATAGAACCTGAATTATTAAAGTCTCAAGGCATATTTAATGTCGAAGTAATCACTAAATTAGTTCAAGATCATTTAGATAGTAAAAAAGACAGCACGTTTAGAGTGTGGTCTTATTACTGTTTCCAAAAATGGTATAAGTTTAATTTCTTGAAGCAAAACTAAATCGAAATGAATAAAAAAAGAATTTTACTTATAGCATCTTATGATGGTTCTCTCATTAGATTTAGAGGAGATTTTATTAAAAGCCTTGTCGATGATGGATTTGAAGTATTTACCGCAGCACCAGATTATGCTGATGAATTTCGTCAAAATATCAAAGACCTCGGAGCAACACCTTTAGAGTTTAAATTACAACGTACAGGCCTTAACCCTTTTAAGGATTTTAAATCCATTTTAGAATTAAAATCCTTAATGAAAGAGAACAAAATAGATTTGGTTTTTCCATACACCGTAAAACCTGTAATCTATGGCTCAATGGCTGCCAATATGTGCAAAATACCTGTAATTTCATTAATCACAGGCTTGGGTTATGCGTTTACAGGCTTAACAGCAAAAGCACGATTATTACAACGCTTTAATGAAACATTATACAAACTTTCAATACGAAAGAATAAGGTTATAGTATTTCAAAATAAAGATGATTATCAACTTTTTTTAGACCGAAAAGTGATTTCTAAAAAACAAAAAGTTGATTTCGTAAGTGGCTCTGGTGTAAACCTTAACCAGTTTTCATTTAAAGAAAAAGATGCACCAGACAGCGTGAGCTTTCTTTTAGTAGCAAGACTAATAAAAGAAAAAGGAATTGCACTTTATATGGAAGCTGCTAAAATCTTAAAAGCCAAATACCCTAAAGCCGAATTTCATCTGATAGGAGCTCCAGAAACATCACCTTCTGCCATTAGTGAAGACGAACTAAAAGTACTACACAAAGAAGGAGTTATTGTCTTTCACGGAAGTCAAAATAACATTCCAGAACATTTAAACACAAGAGATGTTTTTGTTTTACCAAGTTATTACAGAGAAGGCCTACCAAGAACCACATTAGAAGCTTGTGCATGCGGAAACCCAATTATTACAACAGATTCTGTTGGCTGTAGAGAATCTGTAAAAGAAGGTGTAAATGGTTTTTTAATAAAACCGCAAAGCCTTGAAGCTTTAGTAGAACCTATGGAATTTTTCATTAATAATCCTGCTAAAATTAAGGAGATGGGAATAAACAGCAGAACATATGCAGAAGAACGATTTGATGTAAACATCATTAATAACGATCTCATCAACTTAATTAAAAAAGAGCTATAACAAATTGCTATAATTTTTTTTAATGAAACTCATTCTTAAAATCCTAAACAAACTTCCTATTGTAATTATACTAGTTTTAGTACTAGGCGTTTTAAGTACGTTTATGGATTTTGGCATAATATCTGTTTTTTTTAGCATTACAATGCCATTAATTTTTATCGCTAATGCAATATTAGCTCTATATGGTATATTCAAAAAAAAATACATATACCTAATTGGGGTTATCGTGTTTTTTCTTTTCAATAGCTTCTTTTATCAATTCTCTAGAACTACTAACGTAGAAACAAAAGACTCAATTAGTCTATTAACTTACAATGTGAGATCCTTTAGCCAAGTCTTATACGCTTCAAAATCAAACCAAAGTCCGTTTACTGAAATAGAAAAGTTTATTAACTCTTTAAGTCCTGATATCTTAGTTTTTCAGGAATCTTCCTATAAAGAAAGCAAAAAAATAAAAGATTACCCTTACCGTTTTATTGGCTACAAAGAAAATTCAGAAAAATCGCTTCTTACCATTTTTTCCAAATACCCAATAGTTAATAAAGGGTATGTAGACTTTCCTAATTCAAAAAATGATGCCATTTATGCAGATATAAAAATTCAACAAGACACTATTAGAGTTTATAACACACATCTGCAATCTTATGTTATTTCACCATACATAATCGCGAATAGATTTAGTGGTTTTAACTATTGGGAAAACTTAAATAACACCATCACAAAACAAGTAGAACAGGCTAATTTAATTAAAGATCACGCAAACAAATCAAATAAAAAAACCATTATTACAGGAGATTTTAATGCAACTCCATATAGCTTACCTTATAGAAAATTAAAAAAAGGATTCAATGATTCTTTCATAACGAATGGTAATGGAATTGGAAAAACATATGCTCACAGAAGGTATCCATTACGCTTAGATTACTTTCTTTATGATGATCAATTTAAAGTATTAAGTCATGATAATTTTAATTTAAAACTATCTGATCACGAACCAATATTTGTTAAATTTAAAATAAAGCAACTATAGTACTAGATTTCACTTTAACGATATCTTCAACAATATATTAATCTAGACAATAGATATTTAGAAAGTTTAAACTTAAAATTATTTCATTAATTTTCTAAATGGCCATAAAAGAATAAAAATTGATTTTATAAAATAAGAATCAATAGATTTTATATAATCTTTTAAAGGGTATTCGAGATATAAAGTTGAACGTATAGTTATATAAATTGTTTTAAGAAAAAATATTGGAGATTTAAAAAAATATTTATCAAAAAACCAATCAAATACAGCTAAACCTTTAAGAACAGTACCAAATGCACTTCTTGCCGTCATTGGTGTATTCATAATGGACCCCTCTACTCCTACATGATAAATTCTAAGTATTTTATTTACACATTTAGTCAAGAAACCATTACTCGCTACAGGATCCCATATCATACTTTCAGGTACAAAACCATAATTAAGCATCCTTGGATTCACAATAATACTCCTTAATACATCTGTTTTTGTAAAGCCCCATTTTTCACCAATTATTTTGCCTGCAATACGAGCCTCAAATGTGTTACAATAAAAAGGGTCTTCTGGAAATAAATCACCAACACGTGATCCATACTGATCTTCACACAAAACTGTTACAGCTGCCACCTTTGGTTTTAATTCATCTGGAATTTCTTCATACTCGTTATTAAAAAATTCAAGTGCATTTGGATAACATTCATCATCACCATCAAATGTCAATAAAAATTCGCCTTTAGCTAATTTTATAGACTGAATGAAACAACTCATCTTATGCTTGTTCTCAATATTATTTACATAATTTATATTTAAAGGAGATGTTTCAACTATTTTAGAAATAACTTCATGTGATTTATCTGATGAAGCATCATTTATTACAAGCCATTCAAAATCTTTAAATGTTTGTTTAAGTAACGAATCATGAACTTTCTTTATTGAATTTTCGCAATTATAAACAGGTGTGAATACCGTAAATTTATATTTGTATGATGTTGATGGTTGCTTCCGATATACAGGTATTAACTCTTTAAAATTCATATTAACATATATTAGTATCAAGATTAAAAATAATCTCGAGAAAAGACATTTAAATATCGTATATATCTAATCTAAAAATCTAAGTTATAGGTTAATCTTAATATCAGCAACAAAACTAGATGAAAAGACAATAAACCCTATAATAAACGTCCCGCTTTATTAACTTACCTACCTAAATTACACAATCATTTTTCTTAAATTTCCAGAGTACTACTTTATAATAAACAACCTATAACTTTATTTTTTTATATCAGATCTCCGTTTTAGCTATCATAAATTTTAAATCTGAGCTAAACCTATAGCAAACTTCACATGCTAAATCCTAATATATCATTGCTCTCTAGTAAAGTAATAAAAATTCTTAATTTTGATATTTATAAAATGTAAAACTATTTGTAGCAATTTTAATCATTAAAAAATTAAGAGCAACACTAAAATCAAAAATAAAAACAGTTTATTTGCATTGTTTTGGGAATTATAACAGATAGAAAAATAAGAAATATGTATACTGTAATTATTAAACGTTTATTAGATTTTACAGCAGCTTTAA
>Ga0193951_1000145_pt1 | contig 32188 bp, 30 predicted proteins | sample BB_2_MG_FD_140370 | JGI IMG/M metagenome (GOLD analysis project Ga0193951, IMG submission 140370) | Microbial mat bacterial communities from the Broadkill River, Lewes, Delaware, United States - BB_2_MG | ecosystem: Environmental > Aquatic > Freshwater > River > Microbial mats | place: USA...
AAAAAAATGATTGACTTATGTAAAAAAGCAGTTTCTTTAGACGAAAAAAATTCTACAAATATTTTTTACTTAGCAATAGCATATCATAAAAACAAGGACTATGAAAAAGTGGTTGAATTATTAGAAAAAAGTTCAAATCTTGGTAATAATATTGCTCAGAGAAAATTAGGGATTATGTATTTGACAGGTAATATTGTAGAAAAAAATACAGAAAAGTATGTTCATTATTTTAATTTAGCTTCTAAAAATGGAGATAAAGCATCTAAGATTATTATTTACAATGAGTATTACAAATAAATTATAAGTTGAAATATGCTTTAAGATTAGCAAATGTTTGATAAATTTATTTTCCTACTTTATAAATTTTTTTAATGTTAACCGTAAAAATGGTTTTTTATATATCATATACTAAAGCAAACAAAAAGCCCACCTTCGATATAATCGCAAAAAATTATACAGATATTTAGAAGGTATTTTTATGTTTGACACACTGACATCCTCGTTTACAACAGCGATGAAAAAGATTCGTACATTTGATGATGAGAAGGCACTTAAAAAAGCACTTGACGAGCTTAAAAAGTCACTATTAAAAGCAGATGTAAACCATAAAGTTGTAAAAGAGCTAATAACAAAAGTTCAGCTGAGAACAAAAGAAAAAGGGATCGGTAAAGATCAGTTTTTAGAAGCACTAAGAACTACACTTAACGAGCTTTTAGAAGTTGGCGGGAACAAAGGTTTTGTTTACGCTCCAAATCCTCCTACAGTTATCTTAATGACTGGTCTTCAAGGTTCTGGTAAAACAACTACTACTGGTAAGCTGGCTACTTACTTAAAAGGCAAGCAGAAAAAAGTTCTGATCATCGCAGCCGACTTACAGCGTTTAGCAGCGGTTGAACAACTTCGCCAGATCACAACTCAGATCGAAGTAGAACTTTACGAAGATGAAGCTACTAAAAATCCTGTTGAGGTTGTAAAAGCAGGACTTGAGTACGCAAACTCAAAAATTTACGACGTAGTTCTGATCGATACGGCAGGTCGTTTAGCTATTGATGATGAACTTATGGATGAGTTGCACTCTGTAAAAGAGGTTGCAAAACCAAGTGAGATCTTTTATGTAGCTGATTCACTAACTGGTCAAGATGCAGTTAAAACAGCAACAACATTTAAAGAAAAGATCGGAATAGACGGTGTGATCCTTTCAAAATACGATGGCGATGCTAAAGGTGGTGTAGCACTAGGTCTGTCTAGTCAAGTTGAAGTTCCACTTCGTTTTATCGGTAGCGGTGAGAAGATGGAAGACCTTGAAGTTTTCATGCCTGAGCGTATCGTTAACCGTCTTATGGGATTTGGTGATGTTGAAGGTTTAGCTGAAAAAACTGCTGGCGTGATCGATGAGAAACAAGCTAAAAAACTAACTCAGAAGATCAAAAAAGGTAAGTTTAACTTCAACGACTTTTTAGAACAAATGGAACAGATGAAAAAGATGGGTTCTATGAAGTCGCTTATAAGTATGATGCCAGGTATGGGACAGATGGGTAAAGCACTTAAAGACTTTGACCTTGAAAACTCAGACGAGCTTAAAAACATAAAAGCTATGGTCGCATCTATGACTCAAAAAGAAAGAGAAGACCCGGATCTTTTAAACAACTCTCGTAAAGAGCGTATAGCTAGGGGTTGTGGACTTACACAAGTTGAGATCAACCGTATGATCAAACAGTTTAAAAATGCAGGTAAAATGGCTAAAAAATTCTCTGGTAAAAACGGCATGAAACAGCTTCAAGATATGATGGGTCAAATGGGCGGTGGCGCTGGCGGTATGGGTGGCTTCCCAGGTGGACTTCCAAGATAAAAGTTTTTCCCATTCATTAGTAAAGTTTGGGGATAATCGCGTAATTAATACAAGGGCTAAGGAATATAATGCTTGATTTTTCAAAATTTTTAAAATACTCAAAACCGGGACCAAGATATACCAGTTATCCAACTGCATTGGAGTTTTCTGATGCATATAAATATGATGAGTATATTAAAAAACTTGAATCACAAGACAAGTCACGTCCACTGAGTCTTTACTTTCACCTTCCATTTTGTAGAAACGCTTGTTACTTTTGTGGGTGTAATGTAGTTTTTACATCTAAAGAAGATAAGATGATGCGTTATGTTGATTATCTAAAGCGTGAGTTGGCGATCCTTGCAAAACATGTAGATACGTCACGTGAAGTACTTCAGATGCACTTTGGAGGCGGTACACCTACATTTTACTCAGCAGAAGCTCTAAAAGAGATAATCGATGAGATTAAAAAAACTTTTCCAAACTTCCGCGGGGACGCTGAGGTTAGTTGTGAAATAGATCCTCGTCATATTACAGAAGAACAGATGAAAGTTATGAGTGATGCAGGATTTAACCGTGTAAGTTTTGGTATTCAAGATTTTAACGAAAAAGTTCAAGTTGCTATCCACCGTGTTCAGCCTTACGATGAAACAAAATATGCTATGGACCTAGCTAGAAAGTACAATATGATCTCTGTAAATGTTGATCTTATTTACGGTCTTCCATATCAGTCATTAGAGACTTTTAAAGAGACATTAGAACTCTCACTTACTCTTGATCCAGACAGGTTTGCAGTGTTTAACTACGCACATGTCCCTTGGATGAAAAAGACTATGCGTAAAATAGATGAGACAACACTTCCACGCCCTGATGAAAAGCTAGAGATCATGAAATATACGATCGATTTTTTAACATCTCGTGGGTATAAAATGGTTGGTATGGATCACTTTGCAAAACCTGAAGATGAACTTTTCAAAGCTATTGAAAAAGGTGAACTTCACAGAAACTTCCAAGGTTACACAACTAAAGGTGGAGCCGACTTAATAGGTGTAGGTCTTACTTCGATCGGTGAGGGAGTTGATAGTTACAACCAAAACTTTAAAGATATGAAGCTTTATGAAGCAGCGATCGATGAGGGTAAACTTCCGTTTGAGCGTGGTGTTGTGTTAAGCGAAGATGACCTTATCCGCCAGTATGTGATCATGGAACTTATGAGTAACTTTAAATTAGATATTGACAGATTTAACGAGAAGTTTGATGTTGATTTTAACACTTATTTTGCAGATGCAGTTGAGGCACTTAAGCCTTTTGCAGAGGAAGAATTACTTAGTATAAGTGATCATAAAATAGAGTGTAGCCAAACAGGTACACTTCTGATCAGAAACATATGTATGCCTTTTGATGCTTACATGAAAAAACATGCAGCAAATAAAAAGACATTTTCAAAAACGGTATAAAGATGGATAAAAAAGTAGAAGATATTTTTAACTTTACCGCGACAAGCGATGAGTGTGTGAAATGTGGTAAGTGTATACCAGTTTGTACGATCCATAATGTAAATGCGGATGAAGTTACGTCACCTCGTGGTTTTATAGATCTTCTTGGTGCATACAAAAGAGGTCAACTAGACCTTGACAAAAATGCAAAAGATATTTTTGAATCATGTTTCTTATGTACAGCTTGTACAGAAGTTTGTCCAAAATCACTTCCAACTGATATGGTGATCGAACAAGCTCGTGCAGATATAGCGCAAAAGTTTGGAATAGCTTGGTATAAAAGACTTTTCTTTTTACTACTTCGTCACAGATGGTTAAATGATCTGGCTTTTAAATTAGGTTATGTATTTCAGACATGTGGGTTTAAGATCAAAGCAGAGATCGACTCTATGAGTCCAAGATCTTTTGTTCCCATGATCAAAGCTGACAGACTTCTACCAAGCTTGATGAAAAAGTCATTTTTAAACTCTCACGAAGAGAACATAGACAACGGTGGGAAAAGAAAAGTTGCAGTATTTATCGGCTGTTTGGGTAACTACAACTATAAAAAAGTTGGAGAGTCACTTTTAGAGATACTTGAAGCGTTAGAGATAGATGCATTTTTAGCAAAAGATCAGAAGTGTTGTGGTGCTCCTGCATATTTTACTGGAGACTTTGCTACAGTTGATTATAATGCAAAACATAACATCGAATACTTTGAAAAGTTCGGTGATGATATAGAAGCGATCATAGTCCCAGAAGCTACTTGTAGTGCTATGATCAAAATAGACTATGAACACTTTTTTCATGATAAGCCTGAGTGGTTAGAACGTGCTAAAAAAATAAAAGATAAGATATATATGGCGACAGAATGGCTTCAAAACCACACACAACTTGAAGAGCTTTTAGCTTCTAAGAAAAAGATGCCAAATATTGTTACATACCACGATCCGTGTCATGCTAAAAAGATGCAAGGTGTTTACCAAGAGCCTAGAAATCTGATCAGCAAAAACTATAACATCGTAGAGATGAGTGATCCAAACCTTTGTTGTGGGTTTGGTGGTGTAACTATGCAGACAGAGAAGTACCACTTTGCTGAAGCTGCAGGAAAACCAAAAGCAGCGATGATCGCAAAAACCGGAGCTGAAGTTGTAAGTGCGGAATGTAGTGCATGTCGTATGCAGATCAACAACTCTATGAGTGTAAGTAAAGTTGAAAATGTTGAGTTTAAAAACCCGATCGAGCTTATAGCTGAGGCTCTTAAGTAATGGATAACTTGCCAAACAATGCTTGGAACCATGTATATGAAAACTTTGACTTAATAGCGTTTCATATATTTTCTTTTCCTGTACATTGGTATGGGATCATGTATGTTTTTGCACTTGTAACGGCTTTATACATTGGAAAATACTTTCTAAAAAAAGACAACTTAGAGTTTAAAGAGGGTCAGCTCGATATCTATTTTATATATATTGAGATTGGAATCATACTTGGTGCTAGGCTTGGTTATATCCTTTTTTATGACTCAAACACTATGTATTATCTAACACAACCTTGGCAGATCTTTAACCCTTTTGACGCAAACGGCGACTTTGTCGGGATTCGCGGTATGAGTTACCACGGGGCGATCATAGGTTTTTTTATAGGTTCATACCTATTTACAAAAAAATACAAAGCTCCGTTTGGTCGTATAATGGACCTTGTGGCTATCTCAGTTCCACTCGCATTTACATTTGGTCGTATAGGAAACTTTTTAAACAAAGAGCTTATTGGGCGTGAAACAGATGTGAGTTGGGGTATATATGTAGATGGAGTTTTGCGTCACCCTTCACAACTTTATGAAGCATTTTTAGAAGGTATACTGGTCTTTTTTGTAGTATATGCTTACAGAAAATTTCAAAGATTTTCTGGTGAGTTGATACTTGTGTATGGAGCAAGTTATGGACTGTTTCGTGCGATCGCAGAGTTCTGGCGTGCACCAGATGTTCAGATCGGATATTTGTGTTGTAACACAGTAACTCAAGGTCAGGTTATGAGTCTTTCGATGGTACTTGTTGCTATGGTAGCTTGGGTTTATTTTTATAAAAAGAGCTTAAAGGCTTAGTTCTTTCTGTCATCACGATGAAGTTTTCTATCTCTGTGAACAGAGCCTTTCCAAAAGTGGTTTACAAGCCAGTAAGCTAAGCTTGAACCAACTATAGAGTAGATAGCTGTACCAAAGTAAAGAGGTATAAATATATTATCTAGGTTATTGCTAAACCAGTCAAGAGTCATCTGTACAGGTTCTGGTTCGATCCCTAAGAGAAAACTTCCTGTTATATATTCCATATAGTACATTGGTGGCATGGTAAAAGGGTTTGAGAGCCAGCACATTGCAAGTCCAATAGGGACATTAAACTTAAAAAATGGCATAAACAAAAGGATCGCCGCCATCTGCATAGGCATAGGTATAAAAGCTATAAATATCCCCAGAGTAACACCCCTTGCAACCATCTTTCTGTTGGTTGAGAGGTATTCTGATGGAACTTTATACTTTGATATAAATTCTTTTAGTTTTTCACTTTTGCTTATTTTTTTTAAGTTTTTTCTTAGCATTTGTATTTAACCACACATACTCTGTTTTATTTTTGGGTGATTATATCTTTAATATGCTAAAATTTCATATAAATTATAAATCAAGAGAGAACATATATGTCATTTGAAAAACTAGGTGTTATGAAGCCGTTACTATCAGCGATCAAAGAGTTAGGCTATAAAAACCCTACAACAATTCAAACTAGGGCAATACCTCTTGTACTAGCTAAAGAGGATGTTTTTGCAACTGCTCAAACAGGTACTGGAAAAACAGCAGCTTTTGGTTTGCCGATGCTTCAAAGACTTCGCCATACTAGTGCAGATGAAACTCGTTTACTCCGTGGTGTTATTCTTTCTCCTACACGTGAGCTTAGTATCCAGATCCATGAAGACTTGACTAATTATGCTAAAAATATGAAGCTTAACATCGCAGTTTTAGTCGGTGGAAAAGATATAGAGTCCCAACAACGTACACTTAAAAAAGGTGTAGATATAGTGATCGCAACACCGGGAAGGCTAATCGAGCATGTGGATAAAGGACTTAAACTGGATCATGTTGAGATCTTTGTTCTTGATGAAGCAGATCGTATGCTTGATATGGGTTTTGTAAAAGAGATCAGAAAGACCCATCCACTTCTTCCAAAAAGACACCAGACTTTGCTTTTTTCAGCTACATACAGTGACAAAGTTAGAAAGTTATCAAAGCTGATCCTTACAAAACCTCAGTTTGTAGAATCTTCTAAGAAAAACTCTACAGTAGATACGATCAACCAAATAGCTTATTTAGTAGATGTAGATAAAAAAGCAGCCCTTTGTGCATACCTTATAGGTTCTCGTAACTTTAGACAAGTACTTGTGTTTACAAAGACAAAAGCAAGTGCAGATGAGTTGGTAGAAGAACTTAAAAAAGATGGACTTAAAGCTGATGTGATCCATGGAGATAAAACTCAGGCAAAACGCCTTAAAACTCTTAACCAGTTTAAAGAGGAAAAGATCAAAGTTTTAGTGGCAACTGACATAGCTTCACGTGGGTTAGATATAGAGGAGTTGCCATATGTGATCAACTATGAGCTTCCAAGTGTGCCAGAGGACTATGTGCACCGTGTTGGTCGTACAGGACGTGCTGGGCGTGAGGGTGAAGCGATCACACTTTTAGACATCTATGAAAAGTATGATATCAAAGATATTGAGCGTTTGATCGGACAAAAGATACCAAAAGAGACAGTTGAGGGGTTTGAGCCTGATCCAAATGCCAGACGTAAAGATATAGAAGATATAAAGCTAAAAAGTGAGCATAAAAAAGAGGATAAAAAACCTCGTAAAAAGCACTATAAAAAAACTACTAACAAACACAGAAAGGTGACGAAGAGGGGTTAAAAATCCTCATCGTCTCCAAACTCATTTTCTAACATTCTTTGTAGCTCAGCTTCTTTTTTCTCTTGAAGTTGTGCATCTGTTAAAACCATCTCATGTAAAAACTCACCGAAGAATGTTTTTGGCTCTTGTGTAGCTAAAAAGAAGTATGTCCCAACAACAAGACCTACCATAGTTATGGCTGTTATGCCTTTTTGCATAGGGTTAAAAGTCTGGATCGGCTCTTTTTGGCGGATCTCACAAGCACCACCTGGGCAGTGTTTGGCATCTTGTCTTGTGATGTACTTATACATTACGCACCCTACACAAATAGAAAAAGCACTCTCTAAAAATGTAAGTAAAAGACAAAGTACACAAAGTAAAACTTTGTAAAAACTAATATCCCAGTTGATCACAAACCACCAAAGCATCGGAAGAAATATGATCCACCCTAGTGCCCACGCAAATCGTTTTTGTGCAGCACCTGTGTATTCTGGTTTTTGGTTTTGTACAAAAAATCTACCAAGAAGTAAAGAGGGCGCATAATTTGTACTAAATAGTCTAACAGTAAAATCAAAAAACATAAAAGCAAGGTATACCCTTGCAACTATAGTATGGTTAAAGCCGATCGCTACAAACACTACGATCATACCAAGTGTTCCAAGTATACCGGCAGCAGCTCTTACTTCTCTCTCATTTACTACTCTAACATCGTACCCCGGAACTTCTGTCCCGTATTGTGATAAAAAACTTTTTAAACTCAAAAAAATCCTTGTATTACTTTTTATTATTTGAGTAGAATTATATCACATTTTTATCACTTTGGTTAAATGCTATAATTTCATATGAAAAATGAAAATGAATTAGAAGTTATTTATAGAGATGAATATTATATAGCTGTAAATAAACCATCTGGATTATTGGTACACAGATCACCAATAGACAGACATGAAACACGTTTTGCTGTTCAAATGTTAAGAGATCAGATAGGGCAGTATGTTTATCCACTTCACCGTTTGGATAAACCAACATCGGGTGTGCTTTTTTTTGCACTTGATAAAGAGAGTGCTAACTTAGCATCAGAGCAGTTTAAAAACAGTACAATCCAAAAAACTTACCTTGCAGTTGTTCGTGGATACACCGATGATAGTGGAATAATAAATTACGCTTTAAAAGAAAAACTTGACAAAATAGCAGATAAAGATGCTCAAAAGGATAAGGAAGCCCAAGAAGCAATAACCCACTACAAAACTTTAGCAAAAGCAGAACTTGACTTTAGTGTTGGAAGGTATGATAAAGTGAGATACTCTCTAGTCGAACTAAAACCAAAAACTGGAAGAAAGCATCAGATAAGACGTCATATGAAACATATATCTCATCATCTTTTAGGTGATACCAAATATGGAAGAGGTGAGCATAACAAGTTTATAAGAAAAGAGTTTGATTGTCGTAGGATGTTACTTCATGCTAGTGAGCTAAAGCTTTATCATCCTTACCTAAAAAAAGAGATAACTATTTATGCTGGTTTAGATACTACTTTCTTGAAAATAAATAAACTTATTTTTTCTTATCAGGATGATCGTTAAGGGTAGCTAACTCTAAAAAACCACTTATGTAATGTGTGAAGAACTTCATAAATTTTGCATCTTCTTCATCAAAACCATTGTCTTTGTTAAGTAGCTCCAGTACACCTACTGGATCTCCTTGTGAGCCTAGAATAGGAGCTAGTATAATGTTTTTAGTTATATAGCCTGTTTCTGTGTCAACCTCTTTATAAAAGTGTTTATTTGTATATGGATGATTCTCTATTAAACCTTCTTTTGTAGATAGTACATAACCAACTAAACCTCTGTCTGATGGAACAATTATTCTTTCTACTTGATCAGCTAAAGTTGTCCAAAGTGTTTTGTTATGCTTATCATTTACAAAGATCGAACATCTATCTGCTCCGACAGTCTCTTTAGCATACTTTGCAATATATGGCAAAATATCATCTATTACTTCTATGTCTAATATAGTTCTTCCAAATTCAGCTAGTTTTGTATAATTATGTTCATATTTCATATTGTTATTTCCATATTTTATTTTTAATATTATAAGTAAAAAAAAATTCTTTTACAAGTTATTTTGACACCACAATGTTTCTACCTGCATTTTTTGCACTATATAAGTTTCCATCAGCTTTATCAAACATTACAGAATATGATTCGTTAGCTTCTCTACCAGTAACACCAATAGAACATTTTATATCTACGGAAGTTTTAGAAGTTTCATCTAGTACAACAAGTCTTTCGATAGTAACTCTTATACGCTCAGCTATTTCAGTAGCTTTGTCTAGCTTTGTGTTTGGGAGGATAACAAGAAACTCTTCGCCACCCCATCTAATACATATATCTTCTTGACGGATTTTTTTAGATACAACTTTTGCAAACTCTTTTAAGACGAAGTCTCCAAAGCTATGACCATAAGTATCATTTATCTTTTTAAAGTGATCTATATCTAGTACCATAAATGAGATTTTTTGGTAAGTTTCAAATATATTATCTATTATATTTTTATAATACCTTCTATTATACATACTTGTTAGAGTGTCAACATTTGACAGCTCCTTATCTGTTATGTCATGTCTAATCGAGACATATTCACTTACTTTTCCATTTTCATTTATAAATGGAATAATCTCAGTTTTTGCTATAAACTCACCACCATCTTTTTTCTTATTTTTGATTTTGCCTTTCCATGTATGGTTTTTTTTCAGCTTTAGCCACATAGATTTAAAAAATTCATCTTTCATATCTGGATGTCTTATGATGCTGTGAGTATTTCCTAGTAGCTCATCCTCACTATATCCAGATAATTTTGAAAAAGCATCTGTTACATATGTAATAAAACCATTTGTGTCTGTTATGCTTAGTGCTACATGCTCTTCTATAAGTTTTGAGTGAAATATAGATTTAAGATCATTTTCACTTTTTTCTTTTGTATATATACCCAGAATTCTTGTTAAGTTCTTGTCAAGAATAGCTATGATTTTGTTAATTTCATCTTTATTTAGTTCGTTATCGTAAAGTGTTTCTACTATGATATTTTTTAGCGTAGTGCAGTTTAAAAAAACATCCTCTACACATAAACCAGAGTCTAAAAAAGTCTCAACTAACTTTCTCATAACTGGACAGTCACCAATCTCTTTTTTTTCTATTATAATATTTAAAAAATACTCAAGTATTGGGGTCGCAACATCTTTTTTATAAGTCTCTTTTTCATGTTGTATATTTTTTAGAATATCGTTAAGAGATTCATATTCTAGCCATTTGTTGATAATGTTGTCTTTGTTAGTTGAGAGTATATTATGTGCATTTTGTAGTTTCATAATCAACCTTTAGTAGATTAATTCTATCATAAATTATCGCAAGTGCTATGAAGATTCTTTTAAGATGTATTGAAAATAGTATATAGTGTAAAAAAGTGTAGCTGTAGAGTTATGAAAATTTTATTAACTCACTAAGTTTTAAATCTTGCTACACTTTAATCTATCTAAATTTATTAGTTTTTATTTAAGCTGTTTAACGAAGATATTATACCATCCATTTTGTCGTTTATGTTTCCTACATAGTCTGATATATCATTAACTTCTATCGCATTATTTTGAAGCGTACCAGCATTGTCATGAATTGACTGTATAAGTACGTTTAAAGTAGCAGATGTTTCCCCTAGACTTTTTTGTGTACGCTCTGCTAATTTTCTAACTTCATCTGCAACTACTGCAAAACCACGACCATGTTCACCTGCTCTAGCAGCTTCAATTGCTGCATTTAATGCAAGAAGGTTAGTTTGTTCTGCAATGTCTCCAATAGTTGTCATAATCTCTTTAGTTTCATTTGCACTTGATACCAATTCTTGAAGTCCATCAACCATTTGGTTTTCATTATCTGAAACATGATGTATTCTATCTACTGCTTCTTCTATCATAGATTTAAGTTCTTCAATCGTAGTGTCAGTTATCTCTGTGATTGTGTTGTTTAATCTTTCTGAATCATCTTGAATTTGTTTGTTTGTAGTATCGTTAGCTTCTTTCATATCACCTAAGGCTTGACCTAAAGTATTTATGTTATTTAAAACTTCAGCCATCTTTGCTTCAACATTTATATCACTACGTTTCGAAAAATCACCTGTTGAGTAAGCTTTTAATGTATTTACTGCGTTGTCTAAATTTTTTTCCGCATTGTCTAGCATATTATTCAGACTGTTTTTTAATACATGAACATATGGTGTTTCTGAGTCAGATATGATCCTATCTGAGAAGTCACCTTTTGAGACTCTATCTGCTAAAAGTACCATCTCCCCCGCTACAATTGTATCTTGTTGTGAAGCATTTTGGTAGCTTTGTACTATTTTGTTAAAGTTTTTTTCTGCTTCAGAAGTAGTGTTTTCATTTAGATCAATTTTGTTACGTTTAAACTCCATCATCTCTATAAGCTCTACACGCTTGTTATTTAAGTATGAATTTCCGCCACTATTTGCTGAGTAGTTTATAGCAAATACAATCACAGAAACTCCTAAAACATTTAAGATTATTTGAATCATAGTAGACTCAACAAATAATATAGATGCTATTAGTACTACGAAAGTTATAACTACAGTTAAGTTTTTTTGTATATTGTTCATAAATCTGTCCTTATCTCAAAGTCTTGTACAGTTCTTCAGCTTTTTTTATTTCCTCTGCTGAAGGCTTTCTTCTACAAGAAAGGTAGTACTTTTTATTATCTTTTGGGTCTACCATTGGTGCTACTGTAGCAAACACCCAGTAAAAACCACCATCTTTAGTTCTGTTTTTTACATATCCTGTCCAAGTTTTACCGCCATTGACGGTTTCCCATAAATCTTTAAAAGCAGCTTTAGGCATATCTGGATGTCTTACGACATTGTGAGGTTTACCTACAAGTTCTTCTAAAGTGTAACCTGCAACTTTACAAAAATCATCATTTGCAAAGATGATTTTTCCATTTTCATCTGTTTGAGAAACTAAGAAGTCATTTGACTTTAAGACATATTCATTCATGTTAAGTCCTAAGCTTAAATTTTAGGTATTTTATCAATAAACTATGTTAAAATTATGTCATTAAAATAAATTAAAACTTAAAGAATATAAATGGCTTCAATTTTACTAAATAAAACAGTACTTGTTGTTGAAGATGACAATATAACAAACATTATGATGACTCGTATGCTCAAAAAGTACTTTAAAGATGTAATCAGTAGTTATGATGCAAATAATGCTTATAAGAACTATATAGATTATAATCCAGATCTAATCATAAGTGATATAGAGATGCCAAAACAAAGTGGTTTGGAACTATCTAAAAAAATACGAAAGCATGATAAGTCTATACCAGTTATAATAATGACATCATATACTGATCAAAAGTATTTATTAGAAGCAGTAGATCTTCAAGTCCTTTTTTATCTAGTTAAGCCTATAGAGAAAGAAAATTTTAATAAAATGATCAAAAAGATCAGGAAAAACTTTGAAGAAGATGTTCAAGACAAGTTTTATTTTAATGATAAAGTATACTATGACTTCAAAAGAAAAATAATTGAGAGTAAAACAAAGTATAAATCATTAACTAACAATGAGATAGAGATCTTAGAAGAGCTTATTAAAAATAAAAACTCAGTACTATCAAGTGAATATTTTGAAATAAAGCTTGGACTTGAAAATTCTAATGCTCTAAAGTTAAATATAAGCAGACTTAGAAAAAAGATACCAAAAAACACTATTGAAACTGTATATTCAAGAGGATATATACTAAATTATAATTCTTGAAGACACATTTTTTCAAGCTCTTTTACAACAAAAGCCAACTCAGTTTTTAGTTCATCTATTTTTATTTGTGGGTTGTCTAACGTAAGTATTTCTGTGCATAGATTATAAATTTTATTTATTTTTAGACTTCCACTTGAACCTTTTAGTTTATGTATATAAGCTTTAAACGCTTGTGAGTTTATATCTAAATGAGAAACTTTTTTATTAAAGTCTTTATACTCTTCTTTATACATATGATACAAAGAGTAAACTTCCTTTGGATCATCATCTAGTAAATTTAACACAGATTCTATATCTATACCATCAATATAAGTACAGTTATTAAGACTAGTTTTTCCTTTATTTTTAGTTTCATACTCAAAGTATTTTTGGATAACTTTGTTTAGTTTATTCATATCTATAGGTTTTGCTAAATGCTCTTGCATTCCCACTTTTTTAACACTTACTTTATCTGAGTCCATGACAGATGCACTAACAGCAACAATTATTAGCTCATTGTTAAATGTTCTAATATTTTTAGTTGCTTCAAATCCATCCATATTTGGCATTTGAAGGTCCATAAAAACTATATCGTATTTTTTCTTCTTAACCATTTTTACAGCTTCTAAACCATTGTTGACAACATCTACTTCAAAACCATAGTTTTTTAATATAGTAGATGCAATAATCTGATTTGTATTGTCATCTTCTGCTAGTAGTGCTTTGTACTTCTGTGTTAAGACAATCTCAATGTACTTATCTTCTTCAAACACCTCATTTGACTCAGTAGATATTTCACTGTGCTTTAATACCAACTCAAAGAAAAACTCACTACCAACACCTTGTTTAGATTTTAGGTCTATTTTTCCACCCATCAGCTCAACTAATTGTTTTGATATTTTTAATCCAAGACCTGTACCGCCATATTTTTTTGTATTTGAACTCTCGCCTTGTTCAAAAGCCTGAAACAATTTTTTTTGGTTTGCTTCACTAATCCCAATTCCTGTGTCTATAATGCTAAATCTTAGTTTGCTTTCGTTTTCTGCTTTTAGCGTGTAAAGTTGTGTGACATTAATGGTTATTTTTCCATTATCAGTAAATTTTAAAGCATTAGATAGAAGGTTGTTTAGTACTTGAGTTAGTCTTAGAGAATCACCTATAAGGTTATTATGAATTAAAGGGTCTATTTTTAGAGATAACTCTATGCCTTTTGAATTTATTTCGTAAGAAAAAAGTTCTGAAGAGTTTTTTAAAAGTTGATCTAACTTAAAGTCATTATATATAATATTAAGCTTGCCTGCTTCTATTTTTGAATAGTCAAGAATGTCATTTATTATATTTAGAAGTGCATCAGAAGATGATCTAATTCTATTTGTATAATTTTTTTGTAGTGAATCTAACTCTGTTTTCATCATAAGGTTATTTAATCCAAGTATACCATTCATCGGAGTTCTTATTTCGTGTGACATGTTTGCTAAAAACTCAGATTTTGCTGCACTTGAATGTAACGCTTTCTTTTTTGAGATTTCCAACTCATGCATTACTTTTTGCATCTCATCTTCATGTTTGTTAAAAACTAGATTTAATTTTTTTGCAAATAAAAATGAGAACAATAAAGAAAATATTATAAAAACGATCCCATATATAAAATTCTCTTCAAAAATATTTTTAGTTCCATCTGAAATATATTTTTTGTTAATATTTAAAATAAGGATTAGCTTTAAAGGCAATTCTACATTTGAGAACTTTTTACTAAAATACATATCATCCTTATAGCTATTTTGATTTAAAAAATTTTTATATTTATATGGATACAAGTCTTTAATAGTTAGTTTTTTATCTTTGTAGCTTCCCCAAGATTCATTTTCATTGGTTGAAACAAGAATCTCTCCATAATTATTAATGAGTTTGAAATCATAAACAATGTCACTAAGAAGGTGCTTTAAAACTTGATCCATAAAATAGTTTATAATAATTATCCCATTAAACTCGCCTTGTTTATATACTGGAAGCATTGCTCTTAGTGTTGGTTTATAAGGAATTTCAACATTTCCATGTTCAATATTTAGATCAAGGTTGCTAAACCAAACTTTGTGATAAGGCTTGGTCTTTGATTCACTAAAATAGTATCTGTTGGACTTGTTTTGCAATTTTTCTTTTTCTACTAAAAAAGGAGTATCACCTTGAGTTTTTCTATCTACTCTTATCTTTTCCATTCCGTTTTTGTCAATATATCTAAATTGCATAAAAGAGTAATGTGAGTTTGCCATTATGTAAAAATAGTCATTTAAAATAGCTTCATACTCTTTTTGATTATCCAAATAATTGTTGAAAATTTTTGATTCTCTAATAGAGTGAAGCATAATTTCTGTCTTTTTTATAAAAGCTTCAAATTTTTTTTCTTTTTCTTGAAGTTTTTTTTCAGCATTTTTATAGGCTGAAGTTTCTATTGACTTTTTACTTTGATAGTCGATCACGAAGTATGTAACAAGTCCTGTAATGAAAGCAAATAAGATAAAACTTAGATATAACTGTTTAATAATAAGACTATAAAACTTATTTTTTTTAAATATTTTTTCTTCCATTTTAGACCATTTTGATTACTTTGAGTAAAGATAAGTAATAGTTCTGTAAGTATCTTTTTTGTTAATATAGTGATCATAACAGATTATTGATTAGTTTTAGATTATGTTTTAAAATTGTATCAAGTTTTTTATTGTGATTTACTTTTATCTATTTTTGCTTTTTAGGTTATTCTGTATATAATGTACTTGATAAATAGTTATCAACTTGCATAGAGAGTGGACAGAATATACATAACCTAGCAGTTCTTAAAGTTCTATCAATGCTCTAATTCATCAGAGTTCTTTTTTTTAGAATATTTTTTGTTTGTTATGGTTATAGCTAACATTCCAATAGACATCAACAATATACTTATTGACATGACAAGTATACCTATGTAGAACGCAACTTTTTCTTCTTGTGAATTAATTCCATAGATACTGTATATGACCATCAGAAAAGATAAGATTGACATTAATTTAGAAAGTTGTAACATTATTTGATCCTTTAAATTATTATAATTTTAAATTTTGTATCTCTAAGTTTTAATAAGCTTTTTTTATGTGCTTTTAAAATAAAGACAATACTACATAATACCTGCTATAAATGATGAATAGTTGTGTTCCATTTTATTTTTCACAAAACTTACAAATGGCAATTATTCTCTTAGCACGATGTGATTAAAAAGTTTTTTGAGCGTTATGTAAAAAAATTAAGAAATGATTGGAGGTTTTTCAATATCTATAAAATTATCATTTAGAAAAAAGGAAGAAACATATATAATCGCGTATGTATCGAGAGTGAAATGCGATAAGAGTAAAACAGATTGTAAGAAACTTCTGTTATCTTCAGCTTCTTCAACTTGTTCAGAAACTTCCACAGAGACCTCATAGTTAACAATAAATATATCTGATGACTCAAGAGTACTACTTTCAGTTCCAAAAAAAAAGAGTGATGAAAAAAGAATGATTAAAAGATTTTTAAATTTCATAGTAATATTATAAGATTTTAGCACAAACAAAAGTAAATGCATCTATGTTCTGGACATGTTATAAAAGAACTGTTTCTTTTTTAAAACTAGAGAATGAAGATGAAGAGTACTTTAAAAAAGAGAATCTGTACTAACTAAATTCAAGCTTTATATCTACAAGAAAGTGTATCGATCTCTACCATTTTCTTTAGATATATACAAAGCTTGATCAGCTCTGCTTATAGTCTCTTCAAAACTTTCCCCATCTCTGTATAGTGATATTCCAAGACTTGCAGTTATTTTTGATACATCAGAAAATCTATGTAGTGAAACTTTTTCTTGTAAAATTTTTGCAAAGCTAATGATTGAGTTTTCTGTTGTATGTGGTACGATTATCAAAAACTCTTCTCCTCCCCATCTACCGACAATATCTGTCTCTCTGCTATTTGTTTTTAGTATTTTTGCAAACTCTTTTAGTATAAGATCACCACTATGGTGTCCATACTTGTCATTTACAAGTTTAAAATGGTCTATATCTAAAATGATCACACCAAAAATAACTCCATAACGTTTTGCTCTTTGTTGTTCAACTTTGAGCATAGTATCCATTTTATGGCGGTTATAAAGGTTTGTAAGTTTATCTGTGATTGCAATTTGCTGCATCTTTTCATATGCACGCTCTAGTTTTTTATGAAGTGATCTTTGTTTATAGTAGAAGTATAATATTATAAACAAAATAACAAAGAAAAATACCAAAGCCTTGTAAAGCATGGTGTAATCGATCCCTTTTTCATACTTGACCGAAACCCATTTGTTTAAAATGTCTCGTCTTTGATCAGGTGTGATGCTGTTGACGGCTTTTTGTAATATACTGTGCAAGAATGGCTCATCAATACGTACAGCTACGCTTAGTTTGAGGTTGTCTTCAATTTTCCCTGCAATCTTTAGATCACCTAAGTACTGGTTTTGAAACCTAAATCCAACACTTGTCAGAGGACCTATAAAGGCAAATAACTCAGAATCGCTAAGCATTTTTAAACCTAGGTCTATATCTTTAACCTCGACAACCTCAATATCGCTAAATCTTTTTCTTATGATCTCTACATAAGCATCCCCTTTTGTAATACCGACTTTTTTCCCACTTAGATCTTTTAGCCCATTTATAAATGGAACTTCAATCTTTGTACTTACAACAAGAGGGATCTCCATGTACGCAGTGGTAAAGCTCATAAACTCTTTTCTAGCATTTGTTTGCATAGCAAGTGAGAGCATGTCACACTTTTTTTGTTTAATAAACTCTAAAGACTCACTCCAAGAGTCTGTTTTGATCACCTTAAAACTTGCACCCGTGCTTGATGCGAAAAGTGAAAGATAATCAGCACTCATCCCGATATGGTCACCATTTTTATCAAAAGACTCTATTGGCATCATGTTTGGATCTATGCACACTCGTATGTATTTTTTGTCTTTTATATACTTTTTTTCATCTTGTGTTAAGTATGTTTCCAAGCTTGTGTGATTATAAATAAATTCATTAAGATTTAGGTTGTTTTTAACATGTCCCAAAAGTTTGTAAACATCAAACATTCTCTCAAGTTTGGTTGGAGTTATCTCCGCAAATTCATGGTTTTTTTGGTATGCAAGTTTTTTAAGCTCTTGCGCTTCGTAGGTTAGAACATCTTTAGATTTGTTTTGAGTGTTATATTTTTTTAGTATGATTTCAACGGTTTCATCAATATTTGAAAAAGCATATTCATAGCCCTTTAGGGTTGCTTCTTTAAACTTTTTGACTTCTTCTTTATTTTTATTTAGATACTCTTTACTTGTTGCCAAAATATCGTTGTAGAAGTCAAAACCGTAATCCTTTGGACGAAATATAATGGGACTGCCGCCAAGCTTTTGCAACACATATGGCTCGTTAGAGATATACGAAGCCATAAGATCGACCTTTTTATTTAAAAGATCGTTAACATCAAAAGAGTGTTTAATAACCTTTATATCTTCTAGTTTTAATCCTTGAGAAAACAACATAGAGGTAATGGAAGAATCACTCATCTGATCTTGTGTGATCATGACTTTTTTGTTTTTAAGATCACTTATATCTGTTATGTTAGAACTTGTATCTGCTAGTAAGATCAAAGGGCTTGATTGGTAAAAGGCTGCAAGATAGACAAGGCTTTTACCTTTAGCCATATCTATAAGCGAAGTTGGTCTAACCACACCGTAGTTCGCTTTTTGCTTTATGAGTTCATCGACTATATCTATACCGTGATTCCACTCTTTGGTTCTTACATCTAATCCAACATCACTATAAAAGCCCTTTTCTATAGCTACGTAAAAACCGGCAAATTCAAACTGGTTTTTCCATTGAAGTTGTACATCGATTTTTTTCAATGTTTGAGCTTGTAAAAGTGTGAACAGGCTTATTAAAAAAATAGCTAAATACTTCAAGCCTTCTCCATTTCGTTTTACATACATTATACTGTAGAATTAATCTTAAAATAGTCGTATTAAAATATTTTATAAAAATGTATACTAGCTCACTTAACAATTTATTAGTTTACTGACAGTCTTGACAAATACCATTGAGTGTAATATTAATCGAGCTTACTTTATGATTGTTTGCCATATTTGAAAAGTAAAGTGCATCATTAAAGCTTAGTTCACCTAGACAAAACACTGCATCGCATTTTTCACATTGAAAGTGGGGATGTGCTTTGGCATTTTGATTCATGTACTCGTACTGGGTAACACTATTTTTATCAAGAAACTCTTGCACAATTTTTTTCTCATGAAATTGTTGCAGTGTTCTATAGACTGTTACAAGATTAACTGAGGTGGTTTTTTTACACTCTTTGTGTAGAGTATTCACATCCATAGGCTTTTTGTTATTTTTTAGTATTTTTAGCAGTGTACTTTTAGCACGGGTATTTTTAATCCCTTTTTGTTTTAGCTCTTCTTTAATTACATCATCATTCATGTGAAATATTATAACCAATAAACTTTAAAGCTTATATTTGCTTATCTCCCGTAGTCAAAAGATATTGTATACGCCTGTTTTATGATTTCAATACCCAATCGTTCTACAATAAAGATTATATTTGGATTGTCTGATACTAATTGTATATTAGATAATTTTAATTCTTTAAGTATAAAATCTATAGTTAAGTACTCTGCTTTATAACCTAATATAGCAGGTTTAAAGTTTCTTCCTCTTAACACTTCGTTTTGTAACTGAAGTTTTCGAACATTAATCTCACTTAATAGTACATCTATACCTTTGTCATCACTATTAGAATAAAGAATCAGACCACCATCTTTGTGAATCATTTTTAAAGCTATACCTATAGGATAGTTACAACCGCAAAACTCATCAATGGAATTGCACTCATGCTCGTTAGAATGGATGTAGAAGATAGGTGTTTTTACATCAAAGAAATTTTGGCTTAGGATAACAAGATAATTTTGCTTCTTATATTTATAAGTTTTAAACTTGAACATGCCGTGTTTTGTAAGTGTATCTACAGGTTCAGTATATTCAACCACAGTTTTTTCATCTATATACTTAATCAACTTGGTAATAATACCCATCTTGATGCTTCCTTACTCTTTATTATTCTTGATAGTATATCAATAAATACTCTAAATGCAAATTAATTGCATTTATGCTAGAATGCTACACATATAAAAATATTTTTGCATGTTTTTACATTTAAATAGATAGGAAAAGTTATGATACATTCATATATTATTACAGGGTTTTTAGGTGTAGGAAAAAGCACTATGTTAACAAATACAATCAAAAAACATTTTAAAGGTAAGAACGTAGCTATTATAGTAAACGAGTTTGGTGAAGTCGGAGTTGATCAAAATATTTTAAAAAATGTTCATAGTGATGTCATTGAGATATCTGAGGGATGTATTTGTTGTACTATGTCGAAAAAATTTGAGACAGGTGTTAAAGAGCTTATAGACAAATACGATCCTGAAATCATTTTTGTAGAAACATCTGGTGCCGCTGAACCATTTCCTGTATTTATTTCACTACAAAACTTAGATATAGCAGTAGATGGAGTTATCTGTGTGACTGATACAAAAAATTATACTTCATATATAGATAATCATACAGCAAAACATCAGCTTGGCGCTTCAAATATCATAGTTTTGAATAAGACTGACTTGGTAAATGATGAAGAACTTGAAAATGCAAAAAAAGATATCATCAATCTTAAAGAGAAGTATGACATTAAAAATACATTTACCGGGGAAAAAGTGTTTAACAATTACTTTGTCCATACATCACAGCAAGGTATAGTAGGCAAAGAAGTGTTTGAAGGTACATATAAAGTTGATGAAATTTTAGATATAGCTAGTCAATATCAAGATTATGAGCATACACATGATGATATTATTGGCAGAAGAGTTGTGAAGATTCACAAAAAAATAGACTTTTCTGATCTAGATAATCTTCTAACTAAACTGCCTAAAAATATTTATAGAGTTAAGGGAATGGTTAAAACACAAGATGTCCCAACACCTTTAATATTAAACTACTCTTTTGGGAATGTTTCATTTGAAGAGATGAGTGATTATAAAGAGGAGTCTATTTTGGTATTTATAGGTGAAGATATAGATAAGGATTTGGAACAATTATCTAAAAGCTTTGAGTTTTTAGATATGACGAAACAACAAGACAACCCATTAAAAGTAAATACAGAAATAAAAAATGTTAAAGATAATAATTTTAAGTGGACAAACTAAGGAGAAAAATTGCAAACAAGTGAATTAAACTTTTTTAAAGAGATTCTAGAAGATAGAAAGTTACAAATAATAAAAAATATTGACGGGGTACACGATGAGCTTGACCAATTAGGTTCATGTGAAATGAATGATGAAGGGGATCATGCATCTATTTCTAATAGCACTATGGTTGAGAGGGTTATAGTAGAGCAACAAAAGGAGGAATTAAGAGTTATTGAAATTGCTTTAGCCAAGATAGCATCTGGAGAATACGGAACTTGTGAAATGTGTGGAGTAGATATAGGATTTCAAAGACTTAAAGTAAAACCTCATGCTACTTATTGTATTGAATGTCGAGAGTATATTGAAAAAAATGAATAAGGAAGTGGTAACTTTAAGGTTTAACTACCTAGAATATATAGTCTTCATGTAGATATACACAATAAATGCACAAAGTGAACTGACTATTATTATAGATGGTCCAGAGCTTAAATCAAAGTTGTAAGAGAGTGTTAATCCTGAAAGAGTAAAAAATATTGACAATACAGCTGACAATAGCATCATCGAGAAAAGGTTTTTGGCAAAAAAACCTGCAATATAAATCGGTATTGTCAGTAGTGCAATAACTAAAATCAAGCCTACAACTTTTATTGATATAACTATAGTTAAACTCGATAAGACTAATATAAGTGTGTAAAAGAACTTGGTATTTATCCCTCTAAGTCTTGCGTACTCACTATCATATGATACTGCTAAAATATCTCTATAAAAAACTACTAAAATTGTAATAACTAGTAGTAGTAAGCCTGACATGTAGTAGACATCAGTTAATGTAACTGCCAACAGAGAGCCAAAAAGGTAGCTCATTAGATCAGACTGATATCCAGGTGTTAAATCAACTAGTATTATTCCAAAAGACATTCCTACAGCCCATGTTAGTCCTATAAGCATATCCAAATCCTCTCTGTTTTTATAACTCGCCATAGCAATTAAGATAGCGATAATAATACAGAACACAGAGGTTGATAAAAGCATAGGGAGTCCAAAATATATCGCAATCCCAATCCCTCCATAAGCGCTATGTGCGATACCACCTGATAAAAATACCATCTTGTTTACCACAACCAAAGAACCTATGATTGCAGTTGCAACGCCGACAATAATTCCTGCAAGTAAAGCGTTTTGCATAAAAGTATATGATAGTATCTCTAGCATCTGCATTTTCCTAGCATCTCTAAGAGCTCAACTTCACAAACATGTGTTTTCATAGATTTGAACTCCTTTTTCATCTGTGATAAATCATGATGAGTCAGTGTTTTATTTATATAAAATGCTTTAGAAGCGTATTGTAAGATCACAGATATGTCATGACTTACAACTACAACTGTTATATCTTTGTTGAGCTCCTCTAAGGTATTATAAACTTGCCTGCTTCCATTTATATCTATATTTGATGTTGGTTCATCAAGAAGCAAGATATCAGGATCTGAAAAGAGTGCCCTTGCAATGAGGACTCGTTGTCTTTGTCCCCCAGAGAGATTTGAGATCTTAATTTGTGCAAAATCTTCCATATCCACTTTTGTAAGAACCTCTAAAGCGCGTAGTTTTTCTTCTTTTTTATATCCAAATAATCTTTTGGATAAAGAGTTTTGTCCCATCATGACAACTTCAAGAACCGTTATGGGAAAATTTAGATTTATATTTGTATTTTGTGGTACATAGCCAACTTTTGAGATCTGAGATAGATAATCTTTTCCAAAAATACTTATTTTCCCATATTTGAGATCATTTATCCCTAGAATTAGTTTTAAAAGCGTTGATTTTCCTCCGCCATTTGGTCCTATTAGTGTAGTAAACTCATTTTTTTTAATTGTTAAGTTGATGTTTTTAAGTACTTTTTGCCTCTCATATGAGAAGCTAAGATTAGTTACTTTTATAGCATTAGTTGTTTGCAATTGCTTTTGCCATTTTTATTAAGTTATCAGACCATGATGCTGCTAAAGGTGTTCCTTTTATAACCTTGATATCAAGCTCATTTGCAATAGCTTTTGCACTTCTATCTGAGAACTCTTTTTGTGCAAATATAGCTTTAATACCCTCATTTTTTGCTTTGTCTATAATTTTTGAAAGCATTTTTGGTTTTGGCTCTTTTCCTTCAATCTCTATGGTTAATTGAACTAGGTCATACTCTTTTGCAAAATACCCCCAAGATGGATGAAATACCATAAACTTTGAACCTTTTGGAGTATTTAATAAAATCTTTTTAATATTTATATTCGTTTCATTGATCTCATCTAGAAATTTTTTATAGTTTTTTCGGTAGTAATTAGTATTTTCTGGATCTTTTTTGATTAATGCCCCAAAGATATTTTTTGCCATTATCCTCACATTTAAAGGACTTACCCAAGTGTGTGGATCAAAGTCGTGATGATGGTGGTGTCCATTTGATTTAGTGTGTGTATAGATAGGTTCTACATCATTTTTTGATAAATCTTTTAAGAAATGCTCTTTATATTCAAACTCAAAAGGCATATGCTCAGTAAAAAATATATACTCTCCATCCTCTTTAATTGTTATTTTAAAAGCTGTTTTGTTTTTGTTTTGATCAAAATGGAGTTCATAGGTTTTTTCATTAGCATCTAAATTATCACCATTTCTTGCAGTATTTGTTTCTGATTCAAAAATTTTTATTGCTTTATCTTTATATGCTTCAATGAGATTTTTACTTTTATTATTTGCCTTTATCATCAAAAATCTCATTTTAGAATCAGCATATTTTCCTCCAATTTTATCAAAACTCCAAGTATATTTACCCTTAGTAAGCTTAAACACTCCAGCCCATTCATATGGTAGGTTTTCTTTAGTATATTTATCTTCAAGGTTTCCATGTTTGGGCATATTTATAAACTCAATACCTTTTGTCATTTGGATAAATTCCATCTTGTCATTTTGTTCTTTAAACTTCTCTAGCCAAGCGTTTTCAAACTCAATTTTGATAGGAAAGTATATATCTGCTTTTGATATTGCAATCATTTGAGATGGTTTAGGTTCGTATGAGTGTGGGTCACTTCCTGGCTTAACCATTGTAGTAACATTAACCTTATCGCCACCAATCTTTTCAACAAATGTTTGTTGCGGAGTAATACTTACAGCAATATTGATTTTTGCAAAAAGTGTGCTCACGCTAAATAACGTAAACACTAATATAAATATTTTTTTCACCTTGAAGCCTTTTGTTAATATAATAAACTACATTCTAATTAAATATCTATTAAATGCAACTTATTTGCAATTTATATCTTGAAGCATATGTCCCATATGATCTTTTTTTATTTGAAGATATTTTTCATTATGCTCATTTATAGCGGTTATTGCAGGTATTCTTTTTGTGATCTCTAACCCAAGACTCTCTATAAAATCTATTTTTACAGGATTATTAGTTACTAGTTGCATTTTTTTTATATTTAAATCTTTTAAAATAAAACCTATAGCACTATAATCCCTTTCATCTTCTTTAAAGCCAAGTTTTAAGTTTGCTTGAATTGTATCATACCCATCATCTTGAAGTTTATATGCATTTACTTTGTTTAGTAGACCTATATTTCTTCCCTCTTGACGATGGTATATTACTAGTCCGCCATTCTTTGCAATCAGCTTTAAAGCTAAATGAAGTTGGTTGTTACAATCACATTTTAGACTTTGCAGTGCGTCTCCTGTAAGACATTCTGAATGGATACGTACTATGGGATCTTCCAAGCCAAAAAGATCTTGACTCATAATAGCAAGATGTTCTTGCTCTTGGTCTTTATATGCTTTAATTTTAAATGTACCAAAACTTGTTGGCAGCATAGCAAATTCAGACTTCTCGATGTTATTTGTAGAACTTGTACTCATATCTTTCCTTTATTTCTTTTCAAAGTAATAAGAAGCAACTTATTAATATTTGCAATAGTATCACAATAATTATAAATGCATATTAGTTGCATTTATAATTATTGATATATAAGCATTTAATGCTCAATTTAAATGAGATTGCTCAAAAAAGTTAACAAAACTTAGTTGGTATCGAGTTTAAAAAGTAACTTTTACAAATCCAAACACTACAAATCTGATTAAATTTATAGAGGTTTGAGTAAATGCTTGAAGTTTATTGTTGACTTAAATACTTTGTTTATATATAATTATTCTTATAGTTATTAGTATATATTTTAAATAAATATAATTAAAGTATAAGTTGATTGGAGTAGTTATGAGTTTTGAGAGTATGTCAAATGAACAGATCGTAGAGGTTATTGCAAAAAATATAGAGTCTAAACGTATCCACAAACCTATTAGTTCTGAAGAGCTAGCAAAAAAAGGTGGGCATAAAGCACAGACTTACAGTAACTTTATCAATAGGCACACAGATATTAGAATAAGTACACTTATTGATATTTTTAGAGGTCTTGGAGAGTTAGATAAGCTAGAGAAGGCATTTGAACATAAAATACCTTTTAGTCCACTAGGTATTATGAAAAAAACTCCTAAAAAAGTATATAAGAAGAGTACACCCACACCCAAACCAAAATGGGGTGATGAATAATGGATGGTGTAGTATATGTAAAGCTATGGGGAACTATCATTGGTGTTCTTGGGTATGAACCTGGGCAAACTGAAATTGCAACTTTTGAATATGATAAAGAGTTTTTAAAAATGGGTATCTCCCCATCACCTCTTAAACTTTCTATAGAATCTTCTATATACTCTTTTGAGAATATAAGTCAAAGAACTTTTCACGGACTACCAGGCTTTATTGCAGATTCACTTCCAGATAAATTCGGTAATCAGTTAATAGATCAGTACTTTGCCGATAAAGGTGTTAGTCCTGATAAAATAACTACCTTAGATAGGTTGTTGTATGTAAATAATAGGGCTATTGGAGCTTTGGAGTATGAGCCGTCCAAGGAACTAACTAATGGTGATATTGGAGCAGTACTGAATATAGAAGCCTTAAGTGAAATAGCAGAAACATTACTCTTGGATAAAGAGAAGTTTAGAAAAAAACTTCACAATACTAAAGATGGACGAACAGCTATGAATCTGCTTAGGGTGGGTTCTAGTGCTGGAGGGGCAAGGTCTAAAGCTTTGGTAGCTATGGATAATGATGGAAAGCTTTATGATGGTACTATACAAAATAAAAAAGAGTGTAGATATTTTTTACTAAAGTTTGATAGTAATAATAATAGCGACAGAGACAATAAAGATCCAAAAGGGATTACGAAAGTGGAGTATATCTACTCTTTAATAGCTAAAGAGTGTGGTATTGATATTCCATATACAACTTATATTGAAACAGATGATGATTTTCACTTTTTAATTGAGAGGTTTGATAGGGTATATAATGGTTCAAAATTAGAGAAGATTCATTATGTTTCATGGAGTGGTATGGCTCATGCGGATCGAGACAGTACAGGTACATACAGTTATGAGCAGTTGGTCCTATGTGCTAGAGAGCTAGGACTTGGGCAAGATAGCATTACAGAGATTTTTAAAAGAGCCGTATTTAATATAGTTGGACGTAATCAAGATGACCACGCAAAAAACTTCGGATTTTTAATGGATAGATCTGGAAAGTGGAGATTGTCTCCTGCATTTGATATGACATACTCTTATGATCCTACAGGCAAGTGGACAAAGGTTCACCAGATAAAATTAAACTCTAAACAGAGTGGGTTTAATATACAAGATATTTATTCGTTTGGTAAACTGTGTAATATTAGTAAAAAACAAGCTACTGATATAACTAAAACGACAGTATATGCTTTTAAAAAGTTTGAGAATATGGCAATAAAGTATAAGATAGATAATCACTTACGAATAACTGTAATAGACAATCTTAGGATTGATCTTATTAACGAATTAATACAACCTTAGTTGAGTTAAGATAAAAAGTTACACTAAGAAGCACCTAGTTTAAATTTAGTTCTTAAAAATTTTTATTTTAGGGGTTTGTTTAAAGATGGTGTCAAGAGAGAGACTTGAACTCTCGACCTCCGGCTTATGAGACCAGCGCTCTAACCAGCTGAGCTACCTTGACATCTATTTTGTAGGACGAAATTATATCTATCGAAAGCTTTAAGTTACCTTTTGAATTAGAAAAATATAAAAAATATGTAAAATATACTTTATATAATATATATAAAAGTACTTATTCAACATTGTTAACTAAAGAGTACTTAGTATATGTATGATACTTAACTTTAGTCATATAGACTAAGAGTGTTGACTTTGTTACCTTTTTTTAGTAATATTCCTTTACAAAAATTAAACTGTTTATAAGGAGTTAAAATGAATTTTACACCATTAGGTAAAAGAGTATTAGTTAAAAGAGTGGAAGAAGCTAATACAACTGCATCTGGGATCATCATCCCTGATAATGCTGCAGAAAAACCATCTCAAGGTGAAGTTGTAGCTGTAAGCAGTGAAGTTAAAGAGGTTTCTGTTTCAAATAAGGTTTTATTTGGAAAGTATAGTGGAAATGAAGTTTCATTAGATGGTGAAAAATACTTAGTAATAGATTTAGATGATATTTTTGGAATTATAGGTTAGTAATAAACAAATAAATTTAAGGAGTAAAATATGGCAAAAGAAATTATTTTTTCAGACGATGCAAGAAACAAGTTAGCAAAGGGTGTATCGCAACTTTGTGATGCAGTAAAAGTTACAATGGGACCACGTGGTCGTAATGTTTTGATCCAAAAAAGTTATGGAAGCCCTTCGATCACTAAAGATGGCGTTTCAGTTGCACGTGAGATCGAGTTAAAAGACAAGCTAGAAGATATGGGTGCTCAACTTGTAAAAGAGGTAGCATCAAACACTGCTGATGAGGCTGGTGATGGTACTACTACTGCTACAGTTTTAGCAAATGCTATTTTCTCAGAAGGTCTAAGAAATATCACTGCAGGTGCAAATCCTATAGAAGTTAAACGTGGTATGGACAAAGCTTGTGAAGCTATTTTAGAGAACTTAAAAGCTTCTTCAAAACTGATCAAAGACAAAAATGAAATAGCTCAAGTAGCTACTATCTCTGCGAACAATGACAAAGAGATCGGTAACATGATCGCAGAAGCTATGGAAAAAGTTGGACAAGATGGTGTTATCACTGTTGAGGAAGCTAAAGGTATCTCAGATGAGCTTGATGTAGTTGAGGGTATGCAGTTTGACCGTGGTTACTTAAGCCCTTACTTTATCACTAACACTGAGAAGATGATTGCTGAGATCGAGAACCCTTACATACTTTTAGTTGACAGCAAAATCAACTCTTTAAAAGATCTTTTACCTGTTTTAGAACAAGTTCAAAAAACTAATCGTCCACTATTGATCATAGCTGAGGATGTAGAGGGTGAAGCACTTTCAACTTTAGTTGTAAACAAACTACGTGGTGTTCTTAATATCTCAGCTGTTAAAGCTCCAGGTTTTGGTGACAGACGTAAAGCTATGTTACAAGATATCGCAATCCTTACAGGTGGTACTGTGATCAGTGAAGAGACAGGTCATACACTAGAAGGATCAAATATCCAAATGCTAGGTCAAGCAGCGCGTGTTGTAATAGATAAAGACAATACCGTGATCGTTGATGGAGCAGGAGATGAAGCACAAGTTAAACAAAGAATCTCTGAGATCCGCACTCAAATAGATGCAACATCAAGTGAGTATGATAAAGAGAAACTTCAAGAGCGTCTTGCAAAACTTAGCGGTGGTGTAGCGGTGATCAAAGTTGGTGCTGCGACTGAGACTGAGATGAAAGAGAAAAAAGACAGAGTTGACGATGCACTAAGTGCTACAAAAGCTGCTGTTGAAGAGGGAATAGTTATCGGTGGTGGAGCTGCTTTAGTTCGTGCTGCTGCTAAAGTAGATTTAAAACTAGAAGAACATGACCAAAAAATTGGTTGTGAGATCATTTTACGTGCTGTAAAAGCTCCGATCAAGCAAATAGCTGCAAATGCAGGTTATGATACTGGTGTGGTAGTAAATGCTATAGAAAATTCAGACAATGAAAACTTAGGTTTTAACGCTGCAAACGGTGAGTATGTAGATATGTTTGAAGCTGGGATAATTGATCCGTTTAAAGTTGAGCGTGTAGCTCTTACAAATGCTACATCTGTTTCAAGTCTACTTTTAACTACGGAAGCTGCTATTTTTGAACTTCCAAAAGATGAATCAGATACTTCAGACATGGGTGGTGGAATGCCTCCGCAAATGGGAATGCCGGGTATGATGTGAGAAAGCGATAAGTAAACGACAATTTCTTGTCGTTTACCGCTTTCGAATCAAGGTTCTATGTCCGAAGGACAGAACCGCGAAGGACAATTTAACGACACCTGCGTGTCGTTACCTATCCCTTAACACAATTCCTACCACACTCTTTAGCCTTATATAAAAAATCATCAGCTCTTTTTATAATACCCTTTATACTTTCCTCTGTACCTAACTGTGATACTCCTATACTTATAGTGCTTTGTCCTACAGTTTTAAAAGTATGAGTAGCTACTTTTTTTCTGATATGCTCTGCCATCTCTTTTACACCTGATAGATCTGTTTGTGGGCAGATTATTAAAAATTCTTCACCACCCCATCTACCAAGTGTATCTGTTTGTCTAATACTTTTTTGGAGTATTTCAGCTAACTCAATTAAGACATTGTCTCCAACAAGGTGACCATATGTATCGTTGACAGATTTAAAATGATCAATATCAATTAAAATAATTGAAAAAGTATTTTCATATCTTTGTGATCTAGAATATTCATTTTCAAGAACTTTATCTAGTCTTGTTCTGTTGTATAGGCCAGTTAATTTATCGTGTTCTGAGATATATTCAATAGTTTTTTTGTCTGTAATATCTGTACATATAGCCATATAACTATCTATATTATTCTTTGAGTTGTATTTTGGAAGTATAGCTAGGTCTAGCCAGTAATAGTCACCATTTTTATTTTTATTTTGAACTTCCCCATACCATACCAAACCATTTTTAATAGTTCTCCATAGTGTTTGATATAATTCCTTAGATAACTCGCCACTTTTAAAAATAGACATATTTTTACCTATTAACTCCTCTTTTGGATAACCACTAATTTTGGACATAGCTGTACTTACATCGATTATATTACCATTTATATCAGTTGTTGAAGTGATTACATGCTTATCAATAATATCTAGCTGATTAGCATTCTCTTTTAAAAGTAAACTGAGTTTTTCTTGGAGTCTTGCCGGTGTCAGTGAGATTAATATACCAAGAGGGACAGATACTATTAAAATTAAGATCGTTAAGTATAAAGTGAGTAAATAGTTGTTGTTTTTTAGATCAGATATATAGTCATTTTTTGTTTCTAAAATTAATGATAAATTTTCATTGTTTTGAATAGCATTCTCTAAACTAAAAGAATTTACCATCATAGAATGAAATTTACTGGTTGATAATATACTTTTATGAATTGATGGAAACTCATCACTGAGTTTATGATCTTGTTTTAAGTATTTGCTCCATGAAAATTTTGTATTTGGGTGTATTAAAAAGTTGCCTTCATTATCGGATATATATACAATAAATTCAGAACTTTGTTCAATTTGTTTTAGAAGTTGTGTCAAATCTACATTTATTATAATAATTCCATGTAAAGCTTGATCATGGTAAACAGGTGTAGAAATTCTTATAGTTGGGCGTATAGGTTTTTCTATCTCACCATATTCGACATTGAGATCTATCTTTGATCTCCAGTACATTCCCCTTGACCTTTTGATACTCTCTTTAAAATAGTATCTTTTTGATTTATTTTGTAGTTTGTTTTCACTCACTACAAATGAATCGTTTGTAGCTCTGTCTTTATCTATTCTGATAATTTCTAAACCATCTTTATTTAAAAAACGAACTTGAAAAAAGTGCTCATTTGACATAGCTGTATTTATAAACAGGTTTTGGGTGTTTTTTTTATTTTCAATGTTTGGATTGTCTAAATACTCTATAAAAGTAGGGTTTTTTCTTATTGAATAAAGATTTTGTTTAATACCTGTAATGTAGTTTTGAAAGCTATTTGTTTTTTCTGAAGCCGTAAATTCTGCATTTTGCTGAATGTCTTTTTTTATATCCGAGTATTGAATTTTATAGTTAACAAATGAAGTAAATAGAGATATAATAACTCCATAAAAGACAAAGTAGAAAATAAAAGTGATATATGTTTTGTTTTTAAATATATGCATAAAGCCATTTTAGCATAATAACTTTTTATATAGAGTATTAGTTGCAAACTATTTGTAAGAACTTAGTGTGTATAATATATATATGTATAAGTATTTAGTAACAGTCACAGTAGTATTAACTTCTACGGTAATAATAGCGGTTTTTTTATCTTCAAACTATATATCATCAAGCTTTGATAAAGTCACTTTTGCTTTTTTTATTTCAATCATTGTTGGATATCTTTTTCATGCAAAACAAAATTTATTAGAAGAAGAAAATTACCTTCATAGAATTGAAAAGTCAGAAAGTATATTAAGTTCAATAATTAACTCAACTAATGACCTTATATTTTTTAAAGATAAAGATTTTAATTATTTGGGTTGCAATGATGCATTTTTAAGGTTTGTAGGAAAAACAAAAGAGAGTATGATTGGTCATAATGATTTTGAACTTTTTAGTAATAAAACGGCCTCTGCGTTTAGAGAGATGGATATTAAAATGCTTGAAAAGAACAAGGTCTCTTCTAACTATGAGTGGATCGAATATCCAAATGATGAAAAGTATTATATGTTAGTTCAAAAGATTCCATTTAAATACAACAATAAAGATACAGGTGTTTTAGGAATAGCAAGAGATATAACAGAGCTTCATTTAGCACAAAAGAAA
>Ga0193951_1000146_pt1 | contig 31897 bp, 22 predicted proteins | sample BB_2_MG_FD_140370 | JGI IMG/M metagenome (GOLD analysis project Ga0193951, IMG submission 140370) | Microbial mat bacterial communities from the Broadkill River, Lewes, Delaware, United States - BB_2_MG | ecosystem: Environmental > Aquatic > Freshwater > River > Microbial mats | place: USA...
AATAATAAGCATAAGTTAACTGAGAATAAAAAAGTAGAGAGTGATACTAGTATTATTACTGAGTCGGAAGATGGTAATAAACATTTAGATCTTTATATTTAAAAGTAATTTAGGTGAGCGTGTGCCAGTGATAACAATAAGTTTATCCGTTGTTAATTTTTTCCTCTTGGGATATAACATCATATGAAGATAAAAAGATTGTGGTCAATGCAATAGCTAAATACTATATAGCTGGTCTTGAATACATAAACATTATTATTTGTTTTTTATTTCTGTTTTGACAGTTGTTAAAGTTATTATCTTTAAGTTTTGCAATAATTCCGTATAATTCATGATTCTATTCATTTCTATTCATGCTATTTCATCATGACTCCAGTTGCCCAAGCATTTTCTTCTAATGGTGCATTAGCGAAGGCTATTGACGGTTTTTTACCTCGTCAAGCTCAAACTGACATGGCATTGGAAGTGGCTATAGCGATCAAAAAACAATCATCATTGATTGTTGAGGCCGGCACAGGTACAGGTAAAACCTTTGCTTATTTAATCCCTGCCTTTCTAAGTGTTAATTCTTCTTCAAGTGGTGATGAACTTAATACTAAAATTATTGTATCAACGGGCACGAAAAACCTGCAAGAGCAATTATTTCATAAAGATATTCCTCTGGTTAAAAAAGCGTTGGCGAGTAATGTTCAGGTTGCTTTATTAAAGGGGCGATCTAACTATTTATGCCGTTATCGTTTAGCGCAATATCAAGAAACACGAGGCCAATTAGATGCTAATACGTTAAATGATTTGGTTAAGGTAAAAGCATGGGCTAATGGCACACAAACAGGTGATATTGGTGAATTGATTAATGTCACCGAAGATTCGGCGGTATTTCCTTTTATTACTAGTACGTTAGATAATTGTTTAGCGAAAGACTGCCCTGATTATGAACAATGTTACTTAGTTCGAGCGAGACAAAGGGCTATTGATGCCGATTTAATCGTGGTTAATCATCATTTATTCTTTGCTGATATGGCACTTAAAGACACTGGTTTTGGTGAGTTAATCCCTAAAGCACAAGTGGTCATTTTTGATGAAGCTCATCAAATAGGTGATATCGCTAGTGATTACTTTGGCGAAGCATTTTCTACCCGTCAACTTGTTGATTTATGCACGGATGTATCACAAATTTATCGTAGTAAATTAACTGATATGAAGCAACTAGGATTAGCCGCAGATAAATTAGAAAAAACTTGTCAAGAATTTAGGTTGCTATTTAATTACGATCCTGAACGGGGAAATTGGCGAGAAAAATATCAGTTACAATCTTTTATACAAAAATTTGAGCGGTTAAAAGTTGATTTGGACTTCTTATATCAAGTAATAAAATTGTGTGTATCTCGCAATGAAGCTATTGATAACTGCTTTGACCGTGCCGTTAATTTGTTATCGCAATATGATGTTATGGCTAATGTTGATATTAATGGCATGAGCTTTTGGTACGAAACAACTCCGCGACATGTTGTACTTCATTTAACGCCGCTAAGTGTTGCGGATAAATTTAACGCTTATGTTAAAGATTCTGGAGCTGGTTGGATATTTACGTCGGCAACACTAGCTGTAGATAATAATTTTGAACACTTTGCTAATCATTTAGGTTTACAAGGTGCCAGTCAACTATTATTGGAAAGTCCGTTTAATTATCAGCAGCAATCGCAATTAATCGTTCCGCGCTACTTACCTGAAGCAAATGATAGAAACCGTGCTCAACATTTAGCAGAATTAGCTAAACCGCTCATTATCGCGAGTAAAGGTGCTTGTTTTATGTTGTTTACTAGCTATCGTGTTATGAACCAAGTTGCGGAAATCTTAGCTGTTGATATTGATAACCCTTTGCTAGTTCAAGGGCAAATGGCAAAAAGAATTTTATTAGAACAATTTGTAGAAAAAGATAACGCAGTATTACTTGCTACAGCCAGTTTTTGGGAAGGTATTGATGTAAGAGGTGATAAACTCACCTGTGTTATTATTGATAAGTTACCCTTTGCTTCACCTGATGATCCTTTACTACAAGCGCGTTGTGAAGATGTTAGACGTCAAGGAGGGGATGCCTTTGCACAGATACAGTTACCTCAAGCTGTTATTGCTTTAAAGCAGGGCGTTGGTCGACTTATTCGTGATGTTAGTGATCGTGGTATTATGGTGATCTGTGATAACCGTTTAGTTAATCGTCCTTATGGGCAAACTTTTTTGAAGAGTCTTCCTGAAATGAGACGAAGCAGAGATTTAACTAAAGCAATAGCCTTTCTTGAAGGTATTAATTAGAAATTTAAAAGGTAAGAGAATAGTGAATTATTTAGCCATTGATGCTTCAACGGAAGCTTGCTCAGTTGCTTTACAAGTAGAAGGTAAGCTTTATAGCTGTTATGAGTTATGTCCACAATCCCATAGTTTACAATTATTACCTATGGTCGATAAATTATTAAAAGAAGCAGGGATCACAATATCACAATGTGATGGCTTAGTTTTTGGGCGTGGTCCTGGTAGCTTTACTGGTGTACGAATTGGCGTTGGAGTTGCTCAAGGGTTGGCTTTCTCTGCTGACCTACCTGTTATTGGCGTGTCAAGTTTACAAGCCATGGCGCAATTAGCTTTTATAAAGCATCAACAAACTAAAGTGATTTCGACTATTGATGCACGCATGGGAGAAGTTTATAACGCTTACTTTGTACTTGATGAAAATAATATAATGCAAGAGCAAGTGCTTGCCGACAAACAATGTGAAGCGGTAAGTGCACCCGAGGCAGTGAATACGCGTTTAGCGGGTATAGTTACTGAACCTATTTATGGTGTTGGTACTGGTTGGGATGCTTATAAAGAAGAGTTAACCGCATTAAAAAGTAATCAAGGTACACCTGATGTCTTGTTTCCTAGTGCGGAAGCAATGCTTGTTATAGGTAAAGCTATACTCGAACAAGGTGAAGGCGTTAAGGCCGAAGATGCTCAACCTGTTTATGTTCGCGACACGGTTTCTTGGAAAAAATTACCAGGAAAGTAAATATTGATAAGCTTTTGATTATAAATACTTATCAATAAGTATGGTTGAATAAATTGCCTATGAATAAATATTTTGTTAGATTATATTTATGAATATACCTAATTCTGTAGGCTCTACCTCTGCGTATGGGAAACTATCTACTGCTAATATTAGTCATAAGCAGAATACATCGATTAATGAGTCGAGGGATTCTGCTGACCCGAGTAAAGTAGAGCAGGAAACATCATCAAATAAACAAGCGACACCTAATTTTGTTATTGATGAGCAGGCTATTGCCTTATTTAAAGAGAACCAAACCTTACAACCATCACTGACACAAAAAAATGATGATAAGCATTCTTTTGCTAATCAAGTCTCATCAAACAATGAAACGGCTGTAGCAAGTTATCAATCGGTAAATAATTTGGCTCAACGTGAATCGGTACAAAAAATTTTTGGCGTTGACTTATTTGCTTAACAATTTTATTTAATTTGCTTTATTTTAGTGGCAGGCAAATACGTTAGTATATCTTCTATTTTATTTTTATAAGTCGAGCACCGATGTCTTCTCGTTCATCTAATAACAAGCTTAGTTCATCAAGCTTGTGGACTAAATACCATTTTTTCATTCTTTTATTTGTTGCTATTGTTATCAAGCAATTACCCTTGGTTTCCATCCCATTTAACTGGTTAGAGAGTTACTTTCATGAAGTTAGTCATGGTATAGCTGCAATGCTAACAGGGGGGGAAGTTCTCCGCATACAATTATTTACTAATGGTGCAGGGTTATGTACTACGCAAGGGGGGATTAGTTTTGTTATTAGTTTTGCTGGCTATGCAGGCGCAACGCTTTGGGGGTGGGGAATTTATAAATTAGCTAGTGCCCATAAAAAAATAGCACAAATTTTTTCTATTTCATTATTTTTATTATTGCTTAGCTCTATTGTTTTTTGGGGACGAGATTTATTAACTTGGTTTATTTTAGGCGTGCTAGCCTGTTTATTTTTACTTACTATTAAGTTACATAAAACTTATTATCTTCAGCGCTTAATGCAACTAATAGGGCTTTTAATTTTATTGAATAGCCTATCTAGTCCATCATACTTGCTTGATGGTCGACATTTAGGAGATGGTGCTGCCTTAGCGTCCATTACCTATATTCCTGAATTGATTTGGGTATTCATTTGGTTTTCAATCGCATTGCTTGCTTTATATTCCTTATATAAAACAGCAAAAAAATAAGGGGACTCTATGCTTGCAGTTAACGCTATTAAAGAAGTTAGCTATTCACTTGAAACTATGACTATACAAGGGTTAGCGTGTGGAGAGAAAGATAATGAAAATAATATCGTGCTTTGTTTGCATGGCTGGCTTGATAACGCTGCTAGTTTTTTGCCGCTCATGCCTTATCTTCAAAAAAAGCTACCAGATAAACATATAGTTGCTATAGATTGGGCTGGCCATGGCAACTCAAGCCATAAAAGCGCTGATGCTCACTATCACTTTATCGACTGGACTTATGACTTATTACAGCTATTTGAAACTAATTCTTGGCAACAAATCGATATTGTCGCCCACTCAATGGGGGGGATGATAGCCAGTGCATTTGCTGCCGCTTTTCCTGAAAAAGTTAAATCATTAACATTAATAGACTCTATTGGTTTCATCAGCTCAGCAGCTGATGAAACCACTAAACAGTTACGTAAAGGTATGCTAAGTAGACTAAGAGATAGCTCATTAAAGATAAGAAAGTCGGGTGTTAAGAAAAAATATCATGAGAGCATGGAATCAGCTGTTCATGCACGTGCTAATGTGTCTGATCTGAAATACGAACACGCCAAACTAATTGTTGAACGTGGTATAATTAAAGAAGCGCAAGGTTACCGTTGGAGAAGTGATGCACGTTTACGTAATACTTCTCCTTATCGATTAACACTTCAACAGGCGCAGCAACTTATTCGGGATATACAATGTCCAGTGAAATTGATTTATGGAAGTAATGGCTTAGATATGGTGAGTTCAGGTATGAAAGATTTTGGTGCTTTATTTACCAATTTTTCGAGCGAAAAGCTTATTGGTGGACATCATGTTCATATGGAGAATCCAGAGAAAACTGCTGAATTAATTAAGTGTTTTATAGTCAATTAGTCTTAATTTGTTAATAATTCAAACAAGTGTTTAAATTTAACTGGTAGTATCAGTTGAAATTTGATAAAACTGTTTGCTAATTAAAGCTTCACCATTGATGAAGTGATATATACAAACAATAAGCTACACTATTAAGTCGTTGCTAAAAAAATATATGAGGAAGATATTGTGGAAAGAATCTGGCTAGAAAAAAGTTACCCCCCTGGAGTCCCGTTTGAAATAAATCCAGATAAATATCCTTCATTAGTGGCAATGTTTAATAAGTATACTAGTCAGTATAGTAACAAGGCTGCTTTCATTAATATGGGAGTAGAAATAACGTATGCTGAATTAGCAGAGCAAGCAACTGCTTTTGCGGCTTATTTACAAAGAGATCTTGGGCTGGTTAAAGGTGATAAATTTGCCATTATGGTGCCTAACACTTTGCAGTACCCGATTGCTTTATTTGGTGCACTACTGGCCGGTTTAACAGTAGTTAATGTCAATCCTTTGTACACAGCACGTGAATTAGAGCATCAGCTTAAAGACTCTGATTCTAAAGCAATGTTAATTATTGAAAATTTTGCACAAACACTTGAACATATTATAGATAAAACGCCGGTTAAACATGTCATTATGACATCTTTAGGTGATCGCCTTGGTTTTGTAAAAGGTAAGGTTGTTAATGCGGTTGTAAAGTATGTTAAAAAAATGGTGCCTGCTTTTAACTTACCTCATGCGGTACCTTTTAATACTACTTTAGCTAAAGGGAGAAAATTAGACTTTACTCCTGTTGAGCTTTGCGGTGATGATTTGGCTTTTCTGCAATATACCGGTGGAACAACTGGCTTATCAAAAGGTGCTATGTTAACGCATCGCAATATGGTTGCTAATTTAGAGCAAGCTAAAGCCGCAATAAAGCCGCTGCTTGAAGAAGGAAAAGAATTAGTTGTAACTGCGTTGCCGCTATATCATATCTTCGCATTGACAGCGAATTGCTTAACTTTTATCACCTTAGGCGGCACGAATCTACTTATTACTAATCCACGAGATATGCCTGCGTTTATTAAAGAGTTAGGTAAATATCCGTTCTCTGCAATAACTGGCGTGAATACATTGTTTAATGGTTTATTAAATACACCAGGCTTTAAAGATATCGACTTTTCAACTCTTAAAATGTCTTTGGGTGGCGGTATGGCTGTTCAAAGGCCTGTGGCTGAACGTTGGGAAAAAGTGACAGGCTCTCGACTGTTAGAAGGTTATGGTTTAACAGAATGTGCGCCAATGGTGTCCCTAAGTCCTTATAACCAAGAACATTATAATGGCACCATAGGTTTGCCGGCACCATCAACTGATATTAAAATTATGTTAGATGATGGTAGTGAAGCTGCCTTAGGAGAAGCCGGCGAAATGTGGGTAAAAGGACCTCAGGTGATGAAGGGGTATTATAATCGTGATGAGGCAACAGCTGAAATTTTAAAAGATGGCTGGTTAGCAACAGGTGATATTGCTTATATGGATGAGCATGGTTATTTTAAAATAGTCGATCGTAAGAAAGATATGATTATTGTTTCTGGTTTTAATGTTTTCCCTAATGAAATTGAAGAAGTAGTAATGATGCATGAAGGAGTTGCTGAAGCTGCGGCTATCGGAATACCTAATGAAGCTAGCGGTGAAATGGTAAAAATATTTGTTGTGGCTAAGCAAAAAGGTTTAGATGAAGCAACAATAATTAAGCACTGTCGTGAAAATTTAACCAATTACAAGGTACCTAAACTAGTAGAATTTAGGGATGAATTACCTAAAACTAATGTGGGTAAAATATTAAGAAGAGAGTTAAGGTAATTTGTAACTGATTAGTTTAAGGAAAGTATTCATCAGAATACTTTCCTAGACAATAGTTGTGATTTAATTAGTTTATTGTGCTTTTATGGTTTTTCCATTCACCGCAATACTGTCATCTGACATCAAATAAACATAAAGCGGCATAATATCCTTTGCTGTTGCTAATTTGTCTTTATCTTCTGCGGGGTAAGCGCTAGTGCGCATTCCCGTATTTGTCGCTCCAGGGTTAATTGCATTGGTGCGTAAAGTTGAATTCTCATACTCATCGGCAATTACTTGCATCATCCCTTCGGTAGCAAATTTAGATATGCTGTATGCACCCCAGTATGCGCGACCTTGGTTGCCAACGCCTGAAGAAGTAAATATTAACGAGGCGGTGGGTGCTAGCTTTAACGTTGGAATTAATGCTTGTGCTAATAGGTATTGAGCATTGACATTGACTTTCATCACATCGTTAAATATCTGCTCATGTATTTGAGTAAAAGGTGTTAACTCTCCCAATATAGAAGCATTCAGTAATGCGCCGTCTAATCGACCGAATTGATTGGCAATTGTCGCTGCCATATCAATATAGTTTTGCTTAGTTGCTCCTTTTAAATCTAACGGAATAATTGCTGGTTCAGCTAAGCCCAATGCGATTATTTCATCATAAACTGCTTCAAGTTTACTTACTGTTTTTCCAAGTAAAATAACTGTAGCACCGAGTTTCGCGTAAGTTATTGCTGCCTCTTTACCTATACCTGCACCTGCACCGGTGATGAGTATTATTTTATTTTCTAAACTTTTATCTATAATAGTATATTCAAACATTTCTTATCCGAGTTTAGGTATTAATGACTTTTAATTTGTATAATAGGCATTTTACTTAGGTTTATTTCTAATAACGAGAAATAAATCAATTAAAATAGAAAAACAACTGGCACATTGTCAGCGCTTGCGTTAAGTTTATTAACTGGTCTAATTAGTTAATTTGACGTTTACTTTGTAATCTGAGGTAAACGACTATAACAAATAGCATATACTTATTAAAAAATAATAGAAATAAAATAAGCATTGGGGAGATAAAAATGAAAAAATTAGTTCTTAGTTTAGCTATAATCAGCGCACTTGGTTTAAGTGGCTGTGATAGTGAAACCGTTGAAGATGTAAAACAAGATGCGGTTGAAAATGGTGCACCTATTGTGGCACCGGCAAGAATTGTCTTTGACCCTGCAGGAGGCGTTTTATCAGTACCTAATGATTTACTATTTCAAGGTAGTCAAGATGGCTCATTAAATCTACCTGTGAGTGATCCTACTGATTCTTCAGATCCATTTTTTGCTTTAAGCACTTTAGATGGTTGGTCGACAACGAACCCATTTGTACTTGCTATTGATTTTCCTGAAGGTACATCACTTGATAGCAACTCTGCTTTTAGCGCTGCATCTGTAAAAATATATGAAACCTTAATGGGAGGTGATACTGGGTGTGAAGAAGTTCCTCGTGGTGCTGCTTGTACCGTTGTTGGTGAATTAACTTTTGGTATTGATTTTATTACTCAGGCATCAGGCAATAGTGTTGCTGTTATCCCGTTAAAGCCTTTTAAAGCTAAAACAGGCTATGTGTTAGCATTAACAAACAATCTACAAGATAATAATGGTAAGGCTATTTCAGGCTCTACAACCTATGAATCAGTTCGTCAAAATATTACCACTCACCCACTAGCTACTGATGCACAAAAAGGTTTACAGGCCGTTATTAATAGCTACGAAGCTGCAGTTGTTGCGGCAGGTGCTGATAAAGATTCACTTATCTATACCATGGCATTTACTACGCAGTCGACAGTTGATGTACTTTCTACAACTAAAGCGTTAATGGCTAATAATGTTCCAGCTATGGTCGCGAATGCGATGCAAGGAGTACCTACTATCGGCGTACAAGATACTGGTATGACAGTTGCTGATATATTAGTAGGAAAAATACCTGACACTCTAGTGCCTTTATATTCAGCTGCTAATTTTATGCAAGGTAATATTACACTACCTTATTATTTAGGTATTCCTTCAGCTGAAAACCCAATGGCACCTATTAATGATTGGTGGAAGTCTTTATGTGACTCTGGCGCTATGTTAGCTGGTCTTGCAGTAAGTAACCCTGAAGTAATTCCTGCTGATGCGACGAGTGTATCAGATGGAACTTGTATGGCTATTTCTCAAGCTCAAGGGTTGGCAGCGCCAGGGCTTCGTGATTTAGGTATTGATACAGAACGTAACCTAACTAAATATAGTCCAGTACCTAAAGCTAATACAGAGATGTCGCTTGTTGTACAAATGACAACGCCAGATGTAAATGTTGCTAATGCGGTTCGAGAAGGCTTAGGTTTACCAGCTAATTTAGCTGAGCCTGAAAATGGTTGGCCAGTGGTTATTCTGCAACATGGTATAACTTCTAAAAAAGAAGATATGCTAGCAGTTACTGGTCTTCTTTCAGTTTATGGTTTTTCAACTGTAGCTATCGATCATCCATTACATGGTAGTCGAGGATTTGATATAACTGGACCTGCAGGAACACCTGATGGTGTAGACGATATCAATGCTTCAACGGTATCTGCTACACATTATATGAACTTAGCTAGTTTATTGACTACCCGCGATAACTTACGCCAATCAACCTCTGACTTAATGGGCTTACGATTAGGTTTGAATTTTTTGGGTGGGACTCATACAGAAGGTAATTCAATTAATATTGATAGCTCTAATGTACATTTCCTAGGTCATTCTTTAGGTGCAATTACGGGGATGAATTTTATCGCATTAGCGAATACTTCTCTTGATCCACAAGTTGATCCATTATTTGCTGTTCAAACAAATAGCCTTGCAATGCCAGGTATCATGGTAGCTAACTTCTTAATGGAGTCAGGCGCTTTTGGGGACGTAATTAAATCAAACTTAGCTTATTCAGCATCAGAAGCGTTCCAAGGTTATGTTGCACAGGCTCACCTGAGTGAAACAGCACCTTCAGAGACTGAGTTAGTTGGTTATTACAGAGCCTTTTATGCCTTACTTACGTCTGAGCAACAAGCCGAATTAAATGGTACTTTTACGCAATTTGCTTTTGCTGCACAGACAGTGGTTGATGCTGGTGATCCAGCTAACTATGCCGCTATGATGGTTGCTACCGATACGCCAACACACTTAATTGAAGTTGTTGGTAATGGTAGTGACAATTTAAGCGACCAAGTTATTCCTAATACTGTATCAACAGCTCCTTTCGCTGGTACCGAAGGTGCTATTGCTTTATTAGGCTTACCAGGTGTTTCGGAAACAACTCAGGATGCAGACTCATCAATATCTGGTGCTGTACGTTACTTATTTGGTCATCATGGTTCGATCTTAGATCCTACACCAGGATCAAGAGGTGAGGCCCCTGATGCAGCTATGACTAGTGCAGCCACCACAGAGATGCAAAGCCAAGTGGCTAATTTCTTTAGTAGTAACGGACATCTTATTTCAGTGCAAAATGATGCTGTTGTTAAATAACTGCTAATACATATCAGAATGGGACATTAAATTGTCAAAAGCCTTTAGTTTTACAACTAAAGGCTTTTTTTTACTTAAAAAGAGCATGTATAAAATTGGATAGTCATATGCTAAATAGTAATTAAAGTATTAAGTTTGATAGTTATTTAACCTTAATCCTCTGATGATTTTGTTTTTATTAATGTTAGTCTTAGTGTGACAATAATAAATAATCGGGGATATAAAATGATTAATAAAAACGGATGTTTCTTAAGTTTGGCTATACTCTTTGGCTTAAGCGCCTGTGGCAGTGATAATGATAAAAACACTGAGTTGCCAGCACCGGTAGAGCCACCTGTAGTGTCTCCAAGTTTGGTGGCTTTTGATGAAGATGGAACACTAAGCGCTAATATACGGCGCACTAGCTATGGCGTACCTCATATCACAGGTGATAATTTACAAAGTGTTGCTTTCGGTTCGGGTTACGCTTATGCACAAGATAATGCTTGTATTTTGGCAGATCAAATACTGAAAGTACGTAGTGAACGTGCTAAATATTTTGGTCCTGATAAAGTTTTAGGCTCAGGTGATTCTGGTAATATTATTTCTGACTTTGGCCATCATGCATTAGGTGTAATGAACTCAGCAAAAGAATTATACCCAAGCTTGTCAGAAAATACCCGTGCAACAATTGAGGGGTATGTGGCCGGTTACAATAAATATATAGAAGAAACGGGGAATGAGAATTTAGCGCCTTTTTGTGCAGGAGCATCTTGGGTGACAGCTATTACACCGATAGACTTAACCGCTTATTTATTTGCAACTTCTCAATATGCGAGTGGCGCTAACTCAACGTTTATGCAACTTGCCTTTTTAGCGAATCCAAATAGTGCAACTGAATATCTACCTTATGTTGGTGCTAGAACAAAAGGTGCATCTGAACAATCGTCAATTGGCTATGCAAATGAAATCATTGCTAATGTTGCATCGGTATCCTCTACATTTGGTAATACAAATATAGATTTGGGAGATTTAGGATCGAATGGTTGGGGAATAGGCAAAGATAAAACAGAAAATGGCAAAGGTATACTTCTGGCTAATCCACATTTTCCACACACAGGTCACTTACGATTCTATCAATCACATATTACTATTCCTGGCGTTATGGATGTTATGGGCGGCGCTCTGCAAGGCTTTCCTATTCAAAATATTGGCTTTAACCAAAATTTAGGGTGGACACATACTGTTTCTAAGTCACGTCGGTTTGTTGTTTATCAATTAAGCTTAGAAGGTGACGATAAGCAACAATATAATATGGATGGCGAAAGTCGTGATATAGAAAAGAAAACTTACTTTGTTGAAGTAGCCGCTGGCGGTGGGCAGTCGGTCATTTTATCTAAAGATTACTATTACTCACATCATGGTTTAATTATTGAGACGCCGCCAAATAATGGTATGGAGTGGACAGAGAGTAATGCTTTTACGTTACGAGATGCTGCTAAAGAAAATACTGATATGATTGATCATTGGTTAGCCATGAATTTAGCGACTAACCTTGACGAGTTTCAACAGGCGTTTAAAGATTTTGATGGTATTCCTTGGGTGAATACTATGTATGCAGATGATCAGGGAAATGCTTTTTATATAGATAAATCCCGTGTATTAAATTTAAATGATACCGCCCTTGATTTAATGCGAACAGACCCTGTATTAGTAGGAACACGTCAATCGGTTGGTTTTGATATTCTTCCCGGCAATACTGCATTGTTTGAACCTAATGGATTGAATAGTTATGAGCAAGCACCACAACTGTTAAATACCGACTATGTCCAAAACTCCAATGATCCTTATTGGTTTACCAATCCAACAACGCCGTTATCGGGCGCTTCAATTTTATATGGCGATGATTTTAGTCCCCTATCATTAAGGACTCGTATGGGGTTGAAAATGTTAGCAGACAGCTCTGGTGAGGATAATAAGTTTTCCGCTCAAGAAGTTGAGGAAGCGCTATTAAATAATCGTGCTTATTTAGCAGAAGCAGTGGTTGATGATTTAGTCGCACAATGTCAGGCACAAGGTAATACATTAGTGGTCTTAGATAACGGTATTACTGTTGATGTTTCTGCTGGTTGTTCAGTTTTGGCTAATTGGGATAAACGCTTTAATAAAGAGAGTAGTGGTGCACACTTATTTAGAGAATTTTCTTTTAAATTTAATAGTACAAGTCAATTTTCAGTTCCGTTTGATCCTGATTTAGCAAGCACAACACCTAATACCTTAGTTAATGACGGCTCAGCGTTAAAGTCACTGGCTGCAGCAATTAAAAACGTCGAAGCCTCAGGTTTAACATTAGGTGCAATGATAGGTGATATACAGTTTACCGAGAAAACGATGGCAAGTGGTAATGCGAGTGGAACTAAATTTTCATGGGCAGGCAGTATGCATCAGGAAGGTGGGTTTAATGTGTTTTCTTCAGCTCAATCTGATGATACCTTAATGCCAATACATCAGTATCCAGCGGTTGTTGATATAGAAACAGCACAGCCGCTCCCTTCAGGGTTAACAACAGAAGGGTATCATATAAATTATGGTTCAAGCTGGATGTTTGTTGTTAATTTTACAGATAATGGGCCAAGTGCTCGTGGGTTACTTAGCTATTCTCAGTCATCAAATACTGACTCTGTACATGTCGATGATCAGAATAGGTTATATTCAGAAACCACAGCTTTAAGACCATTACTGTTTAGCGAAGAAGATATTAGTGCGAATATTATTAGTGAAATAAATATTAGTTCTAATTAGGTATGTGATTTGAAATATAGCTCTTGGTCAAGACTAAGGGCTTTTTTTTATTTTTTTTATCCCCATATAACACCTTGATTTGAAAAATTTAAAATAGCGTAAAACGCTCAGGAGATAAGCTTGGAATTTTTATACGAATATGGTTTGTTTTTAGCTAAAACAATAACTTTTGTCATCGCTGTTGTTGCTATTGTTGTGTTAGCTACAGCTTCAGCTATTAAGCATAAACATAAAAAGGGTGAGTTAGAAATTACCGACTTGTCTGAACAATTTGAAGAAGTTGAACAGGAAATTGTTCATGCTTTATTAAATGACGAAGAGTTAAAACAGAAAGAAAAAAAGGATAAAAAATTAGCAAAAGAAAAAGCTAAGGCTGATAAAGCATTAGCTAAGCAAAAAGAAAAATCAGATGATGAAACTGAAACTAAGAGTAAGCCCAAAGTGTTTGTGCTTGACTTTAAAGGCAGCATAGACGCTAAAGAAGTCAGCTCTTTACGTGAGGAAGTTTCTGCTATTTTGTCTGTAGCTACGAAAGATGATGAAGTTTTTGTTCGATTAGAAAGTGGCGGCGGAATGGTTCATGGCTATGGTTTAGCCTCATCACAGTTAGACCGAATTCGCCAACATGAAATACCTTTAACAGTGTCTGTTGATAAAGTCGCTGCGTCGGGTGGTTATATGATGGCTTGTGTTGCAAATAATATCATTGCAGCACCTTTTGCTATTCTTGGCTCTATTGGGGTTATTGCTCAATTACCTAATTTTAATAAGTTATTAAAGAAAAATGATATTGATTTTGAACAATTCACTGCGGGTGAATTTAAGCGTACCGTTACAATGTTTGGTGAAAATACCGAAAAAGGTAAGGAAAAATTTATTGAAGAGCTTGAAGAAACTCATGTACTGTTTAAAGATTTTGTTAGCGCACACAGGCCAAGTTTAGATTTAGCTAAAGTTGCCACGGGTGAACATTGGTTTGGTACAACGGCATTAGCGTTAGGTTTAGTTGATAGTATTCAGACAAGTGATGATTATTTACAAAACTTAAGTAAAAGTCATAAAATTGTTGCAATTAAGTATGAAGTTAAGAAAGGTTTAGCAGAAAAGTTTTCTAAAGCCGCGTCACTTTCTGTTGACGGTATATTAGGTAAGTTAATGCAGAAAAACCGTATCTTTCCTGGCTAAAAATAAATGATAAACCTTAGAAAGGCTTGCTAAGGTTTATCTAACTTATGTTTACTTAAATCATATTTATTTAGGTCGTTTAAAATACCCACTATATAACCTTCTATATTGCTGCTGATAATAGCATATAGAAGGTATTTATAGTGTAGTAAAGTATGCAGCTTACTTAAAACTGCTAAGACTTAGTCTTTCAAATGATGGAAATCGATATCTTCAATCTTACTGCCAGCCTTTTCATCCAAATACATATCATTATCAAATTGTCCTTCTGATTTTGCGACAATAATACTTACCATGCTATCCCCAGTGACATTAACCGCTGTTCTCGTCATATCTAATAGGCGATCAACACCAATAATTAAAGCAATACCTTCAACCGGTAGACCGACTTGTTCTAGTACCATAGCTAACATAATTAAACCTACACCAGGAACACCAGCAGTACCAATAGAGGCAAGTGTTGCTGTTAATACTACAGTTACATAATCTGCTAAGGTCAAATCTTGACTAAATACTTGTGCAATAAATACAGTAGCAACACCTTGCATAATTGCTGTACCGTCCATATTAATAGTTGCACCTAAAGGTACTGTAAATGAAGCAATTGAATTCTTCACTCCCATCTTTTTTGTTGCTGTTTCTAGAGTTACGGGAATGGTCGCGTTAGAACTCGCTGTAGAAAAAGCAAAGATAGTAGCATCACGCATTTTCTTTAAGAAAATAATAGGGTTTAAGCCTGTCATTAGTTTGAGTATTAAGGGGTAAGTAATTACGGCATGACCAATTAATACAAACAATACAACTAAGAAATAAACGATTAAATTACCAAAGGTTTCAAGTGAAACCGTAGTAAATAACGTCGCTAATAATGCAAATACACCGTAAGGCGCAAGATTCATTAGTATTGCTACTAAGCGCATTATAACTTCGCTTAAGTCTTCAAATAAACTCGCTATTCGTTCACCTGCCTTACCAGATAAAGCAATAGCAATACCAAAAAGTAAGGCGAAAATGATAATTTGTAGCATTTTTCCTTGTGCAAACGCTTCAAATGGGTTGGTTGGAAACATTTGAATAATGACTTGAGCAAATGAAGGAGCTTCTCGACTACTAAAGCTTGTATTAGCTGTCATACCTACGCCTTCTCCTGGGCCTATGATAATAGCAACGAAAATAGCAAAACTAATCGCTATTGCCGTTGTTATTAGGTATAAACCAATCGCTTTACCGCCTATTCTGCCGAGCTTGGTCGTATCTTGAAGTGAGCAAACACCACAAACAAGTGATACAAAAACTAATGGCACTACTAGCATGCGTAAGCTAGCCATAAATATTTGGCCAATAATTTCAAGTACGCCATCGACAAGAAAATTTTGAAGTGATAACTCGAATAAATATAAGTTGAAAACTAAGTCGTCACCATTAGGCATTAGCACCTGTAAAAAAGAACCTAGGGCTATACCTGAAATCATACCGATAACTATTCGGGTAGTTAAACTGCTTTTTTGGAGAGTTGTCATAGTGTGTAAATACATTATTAATATTATTAGCTTAATAGATTAACAATAAATAAGAGGATTAAAAACTGTTTTGCAAATTTAGCGTTTGGATTATTTAATTTTTTTCTTAACTTGCTTGATGCTTAAGCTTTTTTGGAAAATTTAAGGGATTAAATTGTACTTTTTTGTTATTTATCAGTTAATATGATTTATGTAAATTAATTAAAAGACAATAGGAATACCTTTTATGGAGTTACTTCGACGCTTTAGTTTCACTCTGTTATTAATGACGTTAACTACACTAGTAGCATGTGGTGGCGGTGATGAGGGGTTTTCAGTAGATGGTGAGGCAGGTAGCAGTAATGGCTCGAATGATGCCATAACTATTACATTAGCTCTCGCTGATGAAGAACTGCCTTCTACGTTAACTGCAACGGTTTTGAATGCAGGTGTGCCTTTAAGCAACACACGTGTTCTATTTCAAATCGATGATGCAGACTATGGATTTTTTACTCCAGAAAAAGGCACTGCAACAACTGATATAAATGGTCTCGCTAATATTACATTAAACTCTGGTGTTTCTGCAGGTACAGGTCAGATAATAGCTCTCCTTGATAGTGGCGAAGAAAGTGAACCATTTTATTTTAAGAATCAAGGCGCAATAGATGTTGTTGTTCGTCTAGGAAGTGGTGAACCTTTTGCTGATGGAGTAGCTGAATTAGGGTTATCTCAAATATCAGCAGGTGCGACGACAGTAGTGACAGTCAGAATTATTGATGAACAAGGTAATCTTTATAAAGATCCTGTGGAAGTTGACTTTTCTTCACGCTGTACGCGTACGACGCCGGAAACTGCTTCGTTAAATTCCCCCGTAACTACTTCTAATGGCGTAGCTACCAGTACCTATTTAGCCAAAGGTTGCGTTCATGATGATCAAATAGATGTGACTGCTAATGTTGGTGATATGAATTTATCTGCAACTGCTGTCGTTAATGTTCAGGCTGCGGATATTGGTAGTATCGAGTTTGTTTCATCTTCACCTGAAGTTATTGGTATTTTAGGAACTGGTGCTGTTGGCGGATCAGAAAGCTCAATAATTAAATTCAGAGTATTAGATACAAACAGTAACCCAGTGAATAACCAAGTTATTAACTTCTCTTTAAACTCCAATGTTGGTGGAATAAAGTTAATTCCTGAAAGTGCAACTACTAATAGTGAAGGTATTGCACAAACGGTTGTTAATTCGGGGACTGTTGCTACATCGGTGAGAGTTAAAGCTGAGATTGATGATAGTGACCCTATAATCGCATCGCAATCTAGTTTATTAGTGATCTCTACAGGGATACCAGATCAAGATAGTTTTAGTTTATCTGCTGATATACTTAACCCAGAAGGTTGGAATATTGATGGAACTGAAGTTGTTGTGACCGCACGATTAGCTGATGCTTATAATAACCCAGTTCCAGATGGTACTGCCGTTAGCTTTACCACCGAAGGGGGGAGAATTGAACCATCATGTGTTACTGTGAATGGTACTTGTAGCGTAGTATGGAATAGTCAGAATACGAGACCAGAAGGTCATGTTTTACAACATACGACTGCGGATCCATATACCTTGATTGATGGTACTTTGGCGGATAGAGTTCACCCATCTGAGCGTTTAAATACCTTAGGACAAAAGTATGGCGGTAGAGCTACGATACTTGCTACGGCTATTGGTGAAGAATCTTTTCCTGATTTAAACGGGAATGGTCGGTTCGATGCTGATGAAATGACAACCTTCTTATCCACGGACATTAGTGGTCGTTCCTATGATTTAACAGAAGCTTTTGTTGATCATAATGAAGATGGTTTTTATAACCCGAGTGAAGGGCGTGATGTCAATGATAGTGGTAAATTAGAAGAGTTTACAGATTTTAATAGTGATAACCTTTTTACAGATAAAGATAATAAATATAATGGTGTCTTATGTGCTATTCCTGCTCATGCTGGTTGCTCTGAAACGGATAAATCAATAAATGTCAGAGGTTCAATTGTTTTGGTTATGTCTGGTAGTAAGGCTTTTTTTACCAGAGAAACAACATTGGATGGTGTTTCAGCAACGTATGATCATGATTCTGATGAAGATACAGCTGAGATTATGAATCCAGACTATAACTTAAATGATGACATTGTACATATTGATGGCGAATCGGTTGGTGGGGCTGTAATAACTATCAGTGATTTACATAATCAACCTATGCCAGCAGGTACACAGATTAATTTCAGTTCTTCAGTAGGTTCTATTGTTGGCCCAAGTAGTTTTGTTTGGGGGAATGATAATCATAATGGCGGTGAAACGTTTAGCGTCAATATTAAAGGTGAAACAGAGCCTAAATCTGGTAGCTTAATTGTCGAAGTTATCACACCTAGTGGTAGCTCAACAATTTATAATGGGATAGGTATCACGATTAATTAACTATTAATACAGTTCAGGCGCCATATGAGCATTGCGGCGTAAGTGATAACTATTTAAAAATTCATTAACAGTTTTTTATATAATTGAAAATCCGATATCAGGACACTGTTATCGGATTTTTTTATCAATTTAAAAATAATTAATTAACTTCTTTAAGACATAGGTTGATAAATAGCACATTTACTTGAAAGTAGTATCCTATCTAATGTAACAGTTATTAATCAGTATCGCTGACTGTAATTAGGCTATGGCAGGCTGATTAATAACTATTATTTACTTATTTCATTTATCAAAAAAGCTGAAATTTCCCCCGCTACTTTTAATGTTTTTTCTTGGCTAATTACGCCCAGCCCTGAACTATCAGTAAAGGGAGCTATTTCCATCATATCAGCAGCTGTTATTGGGTATTTTTCTGCAATGGCTTGTAATATTTGCATGGCTTCTTGTGGCATTAATCCGTCAGGCTCTGGTGTTCCTGTTGCTGAAGCATAACTGTCGTCAATAGCATCAATATCAAAACTAACATAAAGTTCATCAATATTTTGTTCTGCTAATTGCGCAAGAATATTACTGATAACCTTCTCTATGCCTACCTCTTTAATTTCATGTGCCCAATGTTGTTTGACGCCAAAGGTATTTTCCCAATGTGACTTTGGTTTACCACTTGAACGAATACCTATTTGAATTAAATGCTCAGGTGCCGGTAAGTCATTTAAAATATGGGTACACCAAGAGCCAAAACATAAATCGATACCTAAACGTTCTATTAATAAGTCTGTGTGGGCATCAAAATGAATAATGCTAACACGCTTACCTTGTTCCTTCTTAGCTTGTAAATATGTTTTTGTTAAAGGGTAGCTAACACTATGGTCCCCTCCTAAACCAAAAATACCTTTTTCAGGAAATGCAGCATAAAAATCATGCAGAACATCTTCAGTAATGCTTAAGGGGCTAACGCAATAGTTACTTTGAACATTTTGATACAAAGCTTTACGACAATTGCTGAGGGTGGCTTCGTTTAAATACTTATCTGACAGTAAGTGAGGAATAACGCGAACATCACCTAAATCAAAAGTGTTCAGGTCAGGATAATTTTCAAGTAGTGTCGAACGAATAAATAAGGGCCCCCAATTGGCACCACGTAATATTCCACCGCCACAATCTGATGCTATACCTAAAATAACGGCGTTAGAAGCATCAGGAAGCCTATTTAACGAGCTTTTCCATAAATCATCAATGCCAGTGGCTTGACCGAAGATTGTTTGATGTAATTGCGCTTTACGCTCCTTGGCTGTATTTACGGTAAAAACACCGTTACCAGGCGGGCATAAACATTGTGTTAATTTATCTTTTAGTTGTTCTGGTAATTGCGACATATTTATCTCAGTTAGCGGTTTTTATTATTGAAAATTACAAGCTTAAATTAGTTTTTTAGAATTTAACCCTTATTTTTTCTAGCAAAGTCGATTATGATTGCGCTCAAAAGGGCATTAAGTGGTGTAATTAAGCTTGATGTTATTAGTTGGTATTCGTCTTTGGTTATTATAGCCAAAAGCAGCCTTTAGTTATAGGCGAGTAAGTAAGTGCAAAAATAAATACTTGTTAATTTGCATATTTATAGATATATGTATAAATAGGTATGCAACTATATTTTTTAAAATGAAACTATTTTTATCTTTGTTTGGGTGAGGTTAAAGGGCACGCTCGCACTTTTTAACTCAAATAATAAATGAATAATAAAACAAAAATTAATTTATCTTCATGTGTAGATAAACTGTCGAATAAGCAGGATTACAAATTTTTATGGCAAAATCACTTGTTATTGTCGAGTCGCCAGCCAAAGCGAAGACAATTAATAAATATTTAGGTAAAGACTTTATTGTAAAGTCGAGTGTTGGTCATGTGCGCGATTTACCTCATAGTAGTACGGGTAAAAAAGTCGCCGCTAAATCACCTGCAGAAGTGCGTAAAATGGCACCGGAAGCAAAAGCTAAATATAAAGCAAAACGTGATAAATTAGCGTTAGTTAATCGAATGGGAATCGATCCAGAAAAGAACTGGGCTGCTAATTATCAAATACTTCCAGGTAAAGAAAAAGTTGTAACCGAACTTCAAAAACTTGCTGAAAAAGCTGACACCATCTATCTCGCAACCGATTTGGATCGCGAGGGAGAGGCGATAGCATGGCACTTAAAAGAGCTCATTGGTGGTGATGATGCTAAATTCCGTCGAGTTGTTTTTAATGAAATAACGGAAAGCTCTATTCAACAAGCATTTTCAACACCCGGTGAATTAAGTATGCCTGGTGTTAACGCGCAGCAAGCACGTCGTTTTCTTGATCGTGTTGTTGGTTTTATGGTTAGCCCTCTATTGTGGAAAAAAGTCGCTAGAGGATTATCGGCTGGGCGTGTTCAATCCGTTGCTGTTAAATTAGTTGTTGAAAAAGAAAGAGAAATTAAAGCATTCGATCCTAAAGAGTTTTGGGATATTATTGCCGATACACACGCTAGCACGGGAGAAGCATTAACCTTAGATGTTACTCACGAAAATGGTAAGGCTTTTAAGCCTACCAATAAAGCAGATACAGATAAAGCATTAGCGCTGTTAAAACCTGCCAATTATGTTGTTAGTAAACGTGAAGATAAACCGTCAAAGAGTATGCCTTCTGCGCCATTTATTACTTCTACATTACAACAAGCAGCAAGTACTAAATTAGGTTATGGTGTTAAACGTACCATGGGTTTAGCTCAACGTTTATATGAAGCCGGTCACATTACTTATATGCGTACCGATTCAACTAACTTAAGTAAAGATGCTGTCGAAATGTGTCGTACTTTTATTAGTAAAAGTTTTGGTGAAAATTACCTTCCTGAAAAACCGAAGGTATACGGCTCTAAAGCTGGTGCTCAAGAGGCGCATGAAGCGATTCGTCCATCGAATGTGAAAGTTGAATCTGCCTTTATGGAAGGCATTGATGCTGATGCTAAAAAACTTTACGATTTAATCTGGCGTCAGTTTGTTGCTTGTCAAATGACAGCAGCACGTTATACGGTTAGTACACTTACTATTAGCGCTGCTGATTTTGATTTAAAAGCGAAAGGTCGTGTGATGCAATTTGACGGTTGGACACGTGTTCACCCTCAACTTGCTAAAGGTGATGATAAACACTTACCTGATTTAGCGGTAGGTGAGGTATTAACACTTGATCATTTAGAGCCAACTCAGCATTTTACTAAGCCACCAGCTCGTTATGGTGAAGCTTCACTGGTTAAAGAATTAGAAAAACGCTCTATTGGTCGACCATCAACGTATGCATCGATTATTTCAACCATTCAAGATCGTGGTTATGTACGTTTAGATAAAAAACGTTTTTATGCTGAAAAAATGGGTGAAATAATCACAGATAGCCTGTCAATTAGTTTTGAAAAATTAATGAGCTATGACTTTACCGCGAATATGGAGCAAGAGCTTGATGCTATTGCTGCAGGTGAACTTGATTGGAAAAGTGTTTTAGATGAATTCTATAAGAACTTCAGCAAAAAATTAGCTTTAGCTAATATGGACTCTGAAGAAGGTGGTATGCCAAATAATAACCCTGTCTTAACTGATATTGACTGTCCTACTTGTGGCCGTAAAATGGGGATTAGAACTGCATCTACAGGGGTGTTTTTAGGTTGTTCAGGATATGCCTTGCCACCTAAAGAGCGTTGTACCACTACAATGAACTTAACACCAGGTGAAGAAGCCGTTAGTGTCTTGGCTGAAGATCAAGAAACAGAAGCGTTACGAGCAATGCATCGTTGTAAGAAATGTAACACTGCTATGGATAGTTACCTTATTGATGAGACCCGTAAGTTACATGTGTGTGGTAATAACCCTATTTGTGATGGTATTGAAGTAGAGCAGGGCACATTTAAAATTAAAGGTTATGATGGTCCGGTATTAGAGTGTGATCGTTGTGAAGCTGATATGGAGTTGAAGTCAGGCCGTTTTGGTAAGTATTTTGATTGCACTAATGCTGAATGTAAAAATACACGTAAGCTATTGGCAAACGGAGAGGCCGCGCCGCCAAAAGAAGATCCTGTTCAATTACCTGAACTTGCGTGTGAAAAATCTGATGCACATTTTGTCTTGCGTGATGGTGCTGCGGGTATTTTCTTGGCTGCGAACACGTTTCCTCGGTCTCGTGAAACCAGAGCGCCAAAAGTTGCTGAGTTGAAGCGCTTTAGAGACAGAATTTCTCCTAAGTTTTATTACTTGGCAGATGCTCCAGCAGAAGATCATGAAGGTAACTTATCAGTTGTACGTTATAGTCGTAAAACGAAAGAGCAGTATGTTATGACTGAGATTGTAACTGATGATAAGCCTAAAGCTACAGGATGGACTGCAAAGTACATCGATGGTGAGTGGGTTGAAGATATTCCTAAACCCAAGAAAAAAGTAGCAAAAAAGAAAGTAGCCAATAAGAAAAAATCAACTGCTAAAGAAGATTGATTTTTAAAGGGGTGAGCCATGTGAGTTAAAAAGAGAAGTTGATTATTTATAAGTTAACTTCATCACTATTAACTCAAGGCTCGCCACAAGCTTATCGATCTAATCAAACCCTTCCAACTCATCGATAATTTTCCTTGCTTGCGCTATAGTGCAGTCTGTTCTGGCAATAAGCGCACTTATCGTGACATTGTCTATTGTTGATGCAATCCTGAGTAGCTCATCATGACTCAAGTGTTGGTATTCACTTTTTAACAGTTTAGTTAACCATGACCAACTCGGTTCATTTGAGGCTTCTATAAAGGTAATTATTGCCTGTAGCTGTTCAAAGTTTGCAGTAAGCAGCCAATGACGAGAGCGACCAATACGTTTAAGTTCACAGCCTTGTTCTCTTATGTGAGCCTTTAAAGCATAAGCCTTCATTGTTCTACGTAAGAAGGAGTTTAGTGTAATGGAATTATTTTTTTCCACGTTATAATCTCATTGGGTAAAGCTATAAGAAAAAGCCAGCAAAAGCTGGCTTAGTTTTAATCTATATCAAGCTAAAGGTAGTGTTGCTACCATTTCTTTTTAGGCTGGAATAAAATATCTAATTCATTTTCTTCTTCTTTCGCCCTTTTCGCGGCATCTGACGCGTTGGTTGTTTTTAATGAGTCTGTTATATCTTCTAATTGTTGCTCTATTTCACTAGTTTTTGTATTGATATAGTCTGTTTTTATTGGATGGTTCGCCATTGTTTGTAAGGCTTTTTCAAAGTATTGGCGTGCTGAGCCAAACATCTCTTTATTTTGTGCTTGTATGCCTCGTTTCATTAAACTTTCTATATTAATTTTCAATTGCATTGCGTCTAAACGTTGATCCTCTTGTGTAAACGTTTGCGGATCAAGGGCACCCTTTTTTTGCTCAGATTTAATTATGACACGTAGTTTTTTAATGCATTGTAGAACCGCTAATACTTGCTGCTCATTCTCCGGAAGTACAAAATTTTCATCGTTACCTTGGCTAGTTGTTAATTCTTCTGCTGCCTTGATTTGAGCCTTAAGCGCGTTAATTCTATCTTCAAGCCCCTTAACCTCAGGCTTTAATTCTCGCATTGTAGTTGCGGCAGTTAAGCTTCGATTAGCTAATATTCGGGTTAGTTTTGGGCTGGAAGGAAGATTAACTAAATTAAGTATCAGTTCTTCGCTTTCATCCATAATAGCTTTTTGCTTTGCTACCTTAACTCTTTTTTCTGCATCTTGCTTTTCTTTATGTTGTTGAAAGGCACTGACAACCACAACTAATACAACGAGTGTGATGAGTAAACCTATGATAATAGCGATCATGTTAAAGCTCTTGTTTTAATAATGTGAACAATTATTCACTTTGATAGCTGTCAGTCTACAAAAAATGTCATGTTTAGCAAAGCCTAACTTACATTTAATTACCAGATTTAATTAGAGTACTTCATATTAAAACTAATCTTTGAAAACTGAATATTAAAATGAACATTCAAGTGTAGGGAATAATTAACCAATCTTATTGGTGGTTATAAATTATAATAAAATAATCTTTAGGTGTTTTTTCCATTAATGTTGAATTTTATTTACAAAAAATGCAATTTAACATGGAATAAATGTTCAATTAAGTATATCCTTTTGGTCTAAGAGTGTTCCTAAAAATCTTGGCTTTGGTATATATATGAAATTGCAACAATTGCGCTACATCGTTGAAGTGCTGAATAATAACCTGAATGTTTCAGCTACGGCAGAAGTGCTTTTCACCTCCCAACCAGGTATTTCTAAACAAGTTAGAATGCTGGAAGATGAATTAGGAATTCAAATTTTTGGTCGTAGTGGTAAGCATTTAACTCATGTTACGCCTGCGGGCCAAGAAGTTATTAATATTTCCCAACAAATACTTTCAAAGGTTGAAGGTATCAAAGCTGTTGCTCGCGAGCATACTCAGCCTGATGAAGGAAAGTTACGTATTGCAACTACGCATACGCAAGCACGATATGCTTTACCTGAAGTGATACAAGGTTTTATTAAAAAATACTCCAAAGTATCACTACAAATGTCTCAAGGGACACCTGCACAAATTAGTGATGCAGCGGCAAAAGGTGATGCTGACTTTGCTATAGCAACTGAGTCTCTACACCTCTATAACGATTTGGTTATGCTGCCTTGTTATCACTGGAACCGTAGTATTATCGTGTGTAAAGATCATCCTTTAGCACGCAAAACAGATATAACGATTCAGGATATTGCTAAATATGCTTTAGTTACCTATGTGTTTGGTTTTACTGGGCGCTCTGAATTAGACACTGCATTTGAAAAAGCTGGTGCTGTACCTAAAATTGCTTTTACAGCCACAGATGCTGATGTAATTAAAACTTATGTTCGTTTAGGTATTGGTATTGGTGTAATTGCTACTATGGCGATTGATCCTAAAATTGATCATGACCTTGTAACTATTGATGCTAGTCATTTATTTAGTGCAAGTACCACAAAAATAGGCTTTAGACGAGGTAGTTTTTTACGTGGTTATATGTTTGATTTTATTGAACGATTTGCTCCACATTTAAATAAGCATGTTGTGACTCAAGCTATGTTGTTAAAAAACAATACAGAAGTCGATGAAATGTTTGCTGATATAGAGTTACCCACTAAATAAACCATCGACTAGCTACGGTATCAATTACATCAATTGTTGATTAACCAAACTTTATACTGGCAGTGAATTAGCACTCTGTGATATTTACTGCCAAACCCCCTCGAGAAGTTTCTTTATATTTTGTTTTCATATCATTACCTGTTTCCCACATGGTTTTGATTACTTTATCTAAAGATACTTTCGATGTGCCATTACCACGAAGTGCTAATCTAGATGCATTAATTGCTTTTACTGAGCCCATTGCATTTCGTTCAATACAAGGTACTTGGACTAAACCACCAACAGGGTCGCAGGTCAGACCTAAATTGTGCTCCATACCTATTTCTGCTGCATTCTCTACTTGGATAGGTGTTCCGCCCATAATTTCAGTTAGTGCACCAGCAGCCATAGAACAAGCAACGCCTACCTCTCCTTGACAGCCTACTTCTGCACCGGAAATAGAAGCATTGGTTTTATATAAAATACCAATAGCTGCTGCAGTAAGTAGGTATCGGCTACAATCATCATCAGAAACGGGTTTGACAAACTTATCGTAGTAACATAATACGGCTGGAATAATACCCGCAGCTCCATTTGTTGGTGCCGTAACAACACGGCTACCGGCCGCATTTTCCTCATTAACAGCAAGTGCAAATAAGTTGACCCAATCCATTGCTGTTAATGGATCATTAGATCTTTCTACCATTAAAGAGCGATATAGAGCAGGTGCACGGCGAGTTACTTTTAAACCACCTGGTAAAATACCTTCAGTGGCGATGCCACGATCGACACTGCTACGCATAGCTTGCCAAATATTTATCAATTCAGCACGAATAAATGCCTCATCATTTAAACATTTTTCATTATCCATCATGATTGTACTAATACTAAGGCCTTTTTCTTGAGCGATTGCTAATAATTCTGCGGCATTAGTAAACTTGTGTGGTTTATCGATATTTTCATGTAGTGATAACGCTTTATCTTTTTCTCTTTCAAAATCAATGTCTTGTACGATAAAGCCACCACCAATAGAGTAATATGTTTGTTCTAAAAGAAGGGTTTCGTCGTGATAGGCAAAAAGAGTCATTGCATTCGCGTGTGCTGGTAATGTTTTTCTATGATGATAAATAATGGCATTATCTTTAGGAAAGTTGACGATATGACTGCCATCGAGTTTAATTTTTTTAGTTTCAACTACTTGAGCAAGAATTTTATCAATGGAATCTACTAGAATACTTTCAGGTGCTTCACCAGATAAACCTAAAATAACGGCCTTACCTGTACCGTGCCCAATACCTGTTTGACCTAAAGAGCCAAATAACTCACATTTTACTCTATTCGTTTTAGGCAGTAATGCCTCCGCTTTAAGTGAATCCACAAAAAGTTTTGCAGCTTTCATCGGGCCAACTGTATGAGAGCTAGATGGTCCGATGCCAATTGAAAACATATCAAATACACTAATCATAATTAAATACCGAATAAAATTTGAATAATCTTATATTTTGTTGTTATTAATTTATGTGATGATAGCTGAAATTTGCTGTTTGTTACAACCTATATTATTTTATTCGCGTGACCAAGTCTTTTATCATGGAAGCTGTTGCTCCCCATATATTATAGTGTCGGTAAGGATAGAAGTGGACATTGTGATGGCAGCCGTTACGATAAGATTTGACGATATGATGGTTTTTATCCTGTAAAAAATGCTTTAGTGGTACATGAAATATTTCATCTACTTCATTTTCATCTTTTTGGTATGTTTGAAGGGAGTTAATCATGGCGACAATTGGTGTCACTTGATAACCACTAATAATTTCATAATTAGGTAATTGACCAATAACATTGACCGCTTTAGGATCCAACCCCACCTCTTCTTGTGCTTCTCTTAATGCCGTATGAACTAAATTAGTATCGGTTAATTCCACCTTACCGCCGGGGAAACTTATTTGTGAGGGGTGATGTTTTAAGTGGCTCGCTCTTTTTGTTAGTAATACTTGTAAGCCATCAGGTGAAAAAGGGTCATCAGCTTTACTATTATTATCAAACAGCGCAATTAATACAGCAGCTGATTTTAATGGCGCTTTATGTTGATATGTATGACAAGAATCATAGTGTTGTTTCAGATGAAATCTAAAGAGAAATTCATTTTTATTCATTACTATTTTCCTCTTATTTACCCAACTTTTTTAGCACAGGCAAAATACAATTTACTTTATCAAATGTTTCTTGATATTCACTTGCTGCAATAGAATCAGCAACTAAACCACCACCAGCCCAACAATATATATGATTAGGCGTAGTTGACGTGTTTTTCTGGCTTTTTTCACAAATTAATGTGCGAATAGTAATATTGGTATCCATAGTACCACAGCTTGAAATGTAACCAATACTACCACAGTATACGCTACGTCGGTGTGGTTCAAGTTGTTCAATAATTTGCATCGCGCGGATTTTTGGTGCACCAGTAATTGAACCACCTGGAAATGCACCTCGTAACAAATCACTCGCACTATTGTGCTCTGCAATTTCTCCTTCGACGGTACTAACTAAATGATGTACTGCTGGAAAGCTTTCAATATCAAATAGTTTAGGCACAACAACTGTCCCTGGCTTGCATACTTTAGATATATCATTGCGAAGTAAATCAACAATCATCAAGTTTTCAGCACGATCTTTTGTTGAATTAGCGAGAATGTCAGCGTTGTTTTGATCTTCTGTTTTATTAGTGCTTCTAGGCATAGTACCTTTTATGGGCTTACTTTGAACTTTATTTTGTTTCTTTTGTAAAAAACGTTCAGGAGAAACACTTAAGATACTAGCATTGTCTAATTGTATGAAAGCAGAAAAAGGGGCTTTATTTTTTGCTCTAAGAGCACAATATGCTTCAAATTCATTACCTTGGTATTGTGCTTTAAAACGTTGCGCTAAATTAATTTGATAACAATCGCCTGATAGTAAATAGTTTTGAACTTGACCAAATTTTTCTGTGTAACTGGCTTTATCCATATTACTTTGCCAGTCTGATAGTAAGGTAAACTGTGTTTGTTTAGCATTAGTCGCTTTATTTTTTGCTTTTTTCAATAACGTTTGTAAAAAACACGTTATTTCTGAACGGTTTTCAGGAGGGCAAACTAAATAGAATTGTTGGTGCTTATGATCAAATATTATTGCTTGACTATATATACCAACAGCCATTTCTGGCAATGTAATATCTTGCTCTGCTTGTGCTGGCAACTTCTCAAAACGTCGCCCTAAATCATACGAAAAGTAGCCTAAAGCTCCGCCTAAGAAAGGAAGCATTTGTTGTGATACTTCAAGCGGCAATAATACCTGTTGTTGAACTTTTTCGACTAAAGATAAAGGATCTTCTTCACTTGTATATGTGTGTTTAGTTTTTACATCGCATATTGTCGTTTTGTCACCATATGTACATAAAGTAACGTTGGGGTGCCACACTAAAATATCAAAGCAAACATCAATATGCTGGCTTTGTCCTGAATCTAACCAAATAGACCAAGGAGTATTTGATAATGGCGTGAATAAATCTAAAGGAGTAACTTCATTTTCGAATGTTAATTGCTCAACTGAAAGTTTCAATGGATTAAATGAAGGTAGGGTATTGGAATGCAAGGTGATAGTCACTCTACTAATTGACGTATTTATAAGGTATTTGTTCGGTTTATGTTGAGTATAAATCTACAAATTTTGCTATTGGCTACTAGCAGCAGTTTCAATAGAGAGGTATTATAATGGAAACATTTTATATACCCAAATGAATTTATATTTTTAACGAAAGCTGAGAGCAACATGTCCCATAAAATTATCAAGCAACAAGACTTAATCGATAGTATTGAAGATGCACTTCAATATATTTCTTATTATCATCCGCTCGATTTTATTCAAGCGCTAGAAAAAGCTTACCATAAAGAGCAAAATACCGCGGCAAAAGACGCCATTGCACAAATCCTTATTAACTCACGTATGTCAGCTACAGGAAAACGTCCTATTTGCCAAGATACAGGCATTGTAACTTGTTTCGTTAAGGTAGGTATGGCTGTTCAGTGGGATAAAACTGATATGACTGTTCAGCAAATGGTGGATGAAGGCACACGTCGTGCTTATATGAATCCAGATAACCCTTTACGTGCATCTATTGTTGCAGACCCAGTCGGAGCTCGTAAAAATACAAAAGATAACACACCTTCAGTTGTTCATATTGACTTAGTTGAAGGTGATGAAATTGAAGTTATGATTGCTGCTAAAGGCGGCGGTAGTGAAAATAAAACAAAAATGGCGATGTTAAACCCGTCTGATTCTATTGCTGATTGGGTTGTCGCTACATTACCTTCTATGGGAGCTGGTTGGTGCCCACCAGGTATGTTAGGTATTGGTATTGGTGGTACAGCTGAAAAAGCAGGTGTATTAGCAAAAGAAAGTTTAATGGACCCTGTTAATATTCAAGAATTGATGGATAGAGGCCCACAAAACGCAGAAGAAGAATTACGTTTAGAGATTTTTGAACGTGTTAATAAATTAGGTATTGGCGCACAGGGATTAGGTGGCTTAACAACAGTTGTTGATGTGAAAATTAATGCTGTGCCCACTCATGCAGCGTCTAAACCTGTAGTAATGATTCCAAATTGTGCGGCTACACGCCATATTCACTTTCATTTAGATGGCTCAGGTCCAGCAGATTTAACACCACCTAAACTTGAAGAGTGGCCTGATATTACTTGGGAAGTCGGCGAGAATGTCCGTCGTGTTAACGTTGATGGCTTAACTAAAGCTGATATAGCTGAGTGGAAAACAGGAGAAACTGTTCTGCTTAGTGGTACTATTTTAACCGGTCGTGATGCCGCCCATAAACGTATTCAAGACATGTTAGCTAAAGGTGAGAAATTACCTGTAGATTTTACTAATAAGTTTATTTATTACGTAGGCCCAGTTGATGCAATTGGTGATGAAGCTGTTGGTCCTGCAGGCCCTACCACAGCTACACGTATGGATAAATTCAATGACATGATGCTATCTGAAACCGGCCTTTTAGGATCTATCGGTAAATCTGAACGTGGCGCAGCGACCGTTGAAAATATTAAAAAACATCAGTCAGTATATTTAATGGCCGTTGGTGGTGCAGCATATTTAGTCTCTAAGGCTGTGAAGAAAGCGCGCGTAGTTGCTTTTGAAGAACTAGGAATGGAAGCTATTTATGAATTTGAAGTAGAGGATATGCCAGTAACCGTTGCCGTTGACAGCGCAGGTGAGTCTGCTCATGTTACAGGACCAGCGATTTGGAAAGTGAAAATTGAAGAAATGGATGAGCAACTTAAAAAATAGTTGGCAATCCCGAGTATAATAAACTAAAAAGACGGTAAGTTAGCTAACTTACCGTCTTTTTTGTGTAATGCTTTTTTGTAATTTTAACTGAATTAGATCATTGAACCATTAATGTCTCAATTTTCTGGTTGTTAGTCAGCTAAACGTAACAGCTCATTAATGCCTGTTTTTTCACGTGTTTTTGCATCCACTTTTTTCACAATTATTGCGGCATATAAACTATATTTTCCACACTTAGATGGGAGGTTTCCAGGGACAACAACAGAGCCTGCCGGAACACGACCATAATGTATTTCACCGGTTTCGCGGTCATAGATACGTGTACTTTGGCCAATATAAACGCCCATTGAAATAACGGCACCTTCCTCGACAATAACACCTTCAACTATTTCAGAGCGTGCGCCGATAAAACAATTATCTTCTATGATTGTTGGACCTGCTTGTAGGGGCTCTAATACACCACCAATACCAACGCCGCCAGATAAGTGAACGTTCTTACCTATTTGAGCACACGAGCCAACGGTGGCCCAGCCGTCAACCATACACCCTTCATCAACGAAAGCACCAATATTAACAAAGCTTGGCATCACTACGACATTTTTACCGATAAAACTACCCGTACGTACTGATGCGCCAGGTACAATACGCACCCCATCAGCCTCAAACATTTCTTGTGTATAATCGCTGTACTTCATTGGTACTTTATCAAAAAAAGTACTTTCAGCACCGTCTATAACTTGGTTGTCCCATATACGAAAAGAAAGTAATACCGCTTTTTTTAACCATTGATGGACATGCCATTGGCCATTAATTTTTTCAGCAACACGTGCAGAGCCATTATTTAGTGCTGATAAAGATGCTAATACAGCTGTTTTTACTTCATTGGTAACTGTTGCAGGGCTTATGTTTGCTCTATCTTCAAAAGCTTGCTCTATGGTGTTTGCTAAAGCCGTTAAGTCGGTCATTTAAAATTCCTATTACTTATTTAAACTTATTTAAA
>Ga0193951_1000151_pt1 | contig 31666 bp, 29 predicted proteins | sample BB_2_MG_FD_140370 | JGI IMG/M metagenome (GOLD analysis project Ga0193951, IMG submission 140370) | Microbial mat bacterial communities from the Broadkill River, Lewes, Delaware, United States - BB_2_MG | ecosystem: Environmental > Aquatic > Freshwater > River > Microbial mats | place: USA...
CTATAACAGCACGGCCATTTTTAGTTGCCATACGAGCACGGAATCCGTGGTTACGCTTACGCTTTAATACGCTAGGTTGAAATGTTCTTTTCATTACGCTAATCCGTCGGTTGTTGTTGCCCTGACAAAAAAGCCATTTGAGCACACAGGTCTAAAAAAAGAGGCCGAATTCTAAATCTAATTCAGCTCACTGTCAATGTTTTATCTTGAATATTTATTAAAAGATCCTTTGATGATCGTTAGGATCTTAGCTGTTGTGGTGACTTGCATTTTAATGTTATTCACCGAACGGGGTAAAAATATCCACAGGTTTGATGTTAAATGGTATTTTTTTACTGATTCATTGCTTTTTTATTTGTATAAGCAATAAAAGTAAGTAATCCATTTTTGAGTAATTTTAATATAAAACCTTACTAATAAGCCAATTAAACTAGTCTTTAGCTGTTTATTGTAAAAATAATTACGAATAGTTGTCTGTCAATATTGCACTTGTGGATAAGTATAGAGATAATGGTAGTACATAATAAAAACTTTCGTTTGTTTTACTTTTTCAAGTCGTAAAATTTCTTGTCTTTTAAGTAACGATCTTATTGTTTATTTTCTAATGCTTCTTTTTTAATAAATAGATAATAACAACAAGCGGATGAAATATTTTCCTTTGGAGTTTTGGTTGGAACACTCTCTTTGGCAGCGATGCCTTTCTGTTCTTCAAGAAGAATTGCCAGCACAGCAATTTAGTATGTGGATTCGTCCACTACAGTGTGTTGTTACGGATAATATATTAACACTATATGCACCTAATCGTTTTGTTTTAGATTGGGTTCGCGATAAATATGTTAATAGAATCAATGAACTAATAACAATGACAGATGGTGGGGATTCATACCTTTTACGTTTTGATGTGGGTAGTAAACCACTAAGTCCTGCTGTACAAAAAAATGCAGCGACTTCTGCCGGCGCCAATTTTAGTCCAAATAGTAAATCAGCTCCCACTGCTGAAGCGGAAACAAATTTACCAAAAAAGGCTAATGTTCGTGTTAAATATACTTTTGATAACTTTGTTGAAGGTAAATCGAACCAGTTAGCAAGAGCCGCCGCTTCACAAGTTGCTGATAATCCCGGTGCAGCTTATAATCCATTATTTATTTATGGTGGTACTGGTTTAGGTAAAACGCATTTATTACATGCAGTTGGTAATGGCATTTTACAAAATAATCCCAATGCTAAAATCGCTTATATGCACTCAGAACGTTTTGTGCAAGATATGGTAAAAGCGTTGCAAAATAATTCCATGGAAAAGTTTAAGCAATATTATCGTAGTGTTGACGCTTTATTAATTGATGATATTCAATTCTTTGCTGGTAAAGATAGAACTCAAGAAGAGTTTTTTCATACTTTTAATGCGCTACTTGAAGGCAATCAACAAATTATCTTAACTAGTGACCGTTACCCTAAAGAAGTTGCCGTTGAAGATCGATTAAAATCTCGTTTCGGTTGGGGCTTAACTATTGCGATTGAACCGCCAGAATTAGAAACACGTGTCGCTATCTTAAAAAGAAAGGGACAAGAAAGTAATATCAACTTAGCGGATGAAGTTGCTTTTTTCATTGCTAAACGTTTACGTTCAAATGTACGTGAATTAGAGGGAGCGCTTAATCGTGTTATTGCTAATGCAAATTTCACGGGTAGAGCGATTACTATAGATTTTGTTAGAGAAGCTTTACGAGATTTATTAGCTTTGCAAGATAAGCTTGTTACTATTGATAATATCCAACGCACTGTGGCTGAATATTACAAGATTAAAGTAGCGGATTTGCTCTCGAAGCGAAGAAACAGATCTGTCGCTAGACCTAGACAGCTAGCAATGGCATTATCTAAAGAATTAACGAACCATAGCTTACCAGAAATAGGTGATGCTTTTGGTGGAAGAGATCATACTACAGTGTTACATGCTTGTCGTAAGGTGAAGTCTCTTAGAGAGGAACTGCATGATATTAAAGAAGATTATTCTAATTTGATTAGAACCTTATCGTCTTAATATTTAATGTTTTCCACTAGTGTTATAGAATTATTTTACCAACTAAAATTTAATAATAAGAAATTTGCTCAAATGCAGGATGATAAATGAAATTTTCACTTAATAGAGAATTATTACTTAAGCCATTATTGTTAGTTTCTGGTGCAGTTGAACGCAAAAGTACTTTACCCATTTTAGGAAATATTCTTTTTGATGTTAAAGGGCATTTGTTAACCTTGACTGCTACCGATTTAGAACTTGAAATGGTAGCTCATGCTGAAATAGATAATCAGGGTGAAGATGGAAAAATAACAATACCTGCACGTAAATTACTTGATATTTGTAAAAGTTTACCTGAAAACTCAATGATAAGTTTTAATGCTGAAAATGATAGCGTTAAATTAACGTCAGGCAGAAGTCGCTATTCGCTATCAACATTATCAGCTGATGACTTTCCAAATATTGAAGAATGGAAGGGCGATGTTGAGTTTAAATTATTAAAATCAGAATTATTGCGCTTAATTGAAAGTACGCATTTCTCAATGGCTAACCAAGATGTTCGTTATTACTTAAATGGTATGTCGATCGAAAGTGAAGGTAATGAAATTAGATCTGTTGCTACAGACGGTCACCGATTAGCTATTTGTAAAATTTCAAATGAATCTTTAACACTACCAGCAAGACAAGTTATTGTTCCTCGAAAAGGTATTTTAGAAATAATTCGTTTGCTTGCTCCTGTTGATGAAGCGGTGCAAGTTTATCTTGGCTCTAATCATATTCGTATTATTGATTCAGAATTTTCGTTTACAAGTAAATTAGTTGATGGACGTTTTCCTGATTACCGTCGAGTTTTACCTCGTAATGGTGATAAAATATTTGTTACTGATAAAGAAAAATTACGTCAAGTATTGTCACGGGCATCTATTTTATCGAATGAAAAATTTAAAGGTGTTCGTTTAAATTTTTTAAATTCTTTATTAAAAATTACAGCTAATAACCCAGAGCAAGAGCAAGCAGAAGAAGAGTTAGAAATAGATTTTCCATATGATGAACTCGAAATAGGTTTCAATGTTAGTTATGTACTTGATGTACTAAATGCGATTAAAGATGAAAAAGTTAAGTTTACTTTAGCTGATGCTAATTCAAGCGTTGTTATTGAAGGTGCAGATTCTGGTGAAGCGCTTTATGTTGTTATGCCAATGCGCTTATAGTTTGTTTACCATTGAAATTAACTAAATGAGTGTTATTAAATTAGTTACCAAAAATTTTCGTAACTTAAATGATGCTACAATTGATTTTCACTCACAATTAAACTTTTTTGTTGGGGATAATGGTAGCGGAAAAAGTAGTTTATTAGAGGCACTTTTTTTTCTAGGACATGGTAAATCTTTTAGAACAAGTAAACTTGATGCACTAGCTTGTCACGAGACAACTAACTTTGTTGTTAGTGTTAGAGATGGAAATAATCGCCAACTAGGATTAAGTCGTGATATTAGTACAGGCTCAACAACTATTAAAATTGATGGTGAATTTCAGAATCGCTTATCAGTGTTAGCTAAAAATATTGCAATACAAATTGTTACGCCAGAGAGCTTTAAACTTTTTTTTGGTGGACCTAGGGAACGCAGAAGGTTTGTCGATTTAGGCATGTTTCACGTGAAACATTCATTTGCACAGCAATGGAAAAACTTTAATCGAGTTTTAAAACAAAGAAATGCTTGTATTAGATTAAATCATCATTCAAGTGCATCTAACGCTATGCTGTCATATTGGACTGAGCAGTTCTGTCAAATGTCTGCTGAAGTTGCTAGTGTAAGGGAAGAGTATAGCTTAACCTTGATTAATGAATTAGATGGTTGGCTAACACTGCTACTGCCAAGTTTGAAGAGCAGAGTAACGGTACAATACTTACGAGGATGGCCACAAAAAAGAGAATTAGAAGAAGTACTTTTTAGTAATCAAGAACGTGAAGCTAAATATGGATATAGTTTATATGGTGCTCATAAATTTGATGTAAAATTTCTCCTTGATAAACAGCCTTTAGAGACTCAACTATCTAGAGGTCAACAAAAGTTGTTTTTACTCGCGTTAACTTTTACCCAAGCTAAATTAATAGCTAGAGTTGAACGAGTAAAACCAATTTTATTAATAGATGATATTGGTGCAGAATTAGATATTAATTCTCGTAAAGCGCTATCAAAGGCGTTAGAAATATTAGATTGCCAAGTGGTAATTACTGCAATTAGCAATGATGTTTTAACTCCTTTTTTTGAGCGCTTTAATGATGGTATTTGTAATAATGTTTGCTCTGAAAATGAAAAAACAATTACAACAATAGAAAATTATAAAGTGTTTCACGTGAAACATGGCGAAATATCAGCGATGTCTCCAAACGATTCTGACTTAAAAACAGAAACAGCAATTGAATAGGCTAAAACTATGACTGTAGAAAATGAATATGACTCGGCCAGTATTAAAGTACTAAAAGGACTTGATGCAGTACGAAAAAGACCCGGTATGTACATCGGTGACACTGATGATGGTACTGGTTTACACCACATGGTTTTTGAGGTGTTAGATAACTCAATTGATGAAGCTTTGGCAGGACATTGTAAAGATATTGTCGTCACTATTCATTTAGATGGTTCTGTTTCTGTAAAAGATGATGGTCGTGGTATACCAACAGAATTACATCCTGAAGAAGGGGTTTCTGCAGCTGAAGTTATCATGACAGTATTACATGCTGGTGGTAAGTTTGGTGGAGATGACTCAGGTTACAAAGTTTCAGGTGGACTTCATGGTGTTGGTATTTCTGTAGTAAATGCTTTAAGTAGTAAACTAAAGTTGAATATTCGTAGAGATGGGCAATTATTTGAACAGTATTACCATATAGGCATACCACAAGCACCTCTGGCTGTTGTTGGAGAAAGTGATAAAACAGGTACCGAGGTACGTTTTTGGCCAAGCACTGATACTTTTACAGACGTTTTATTTCATTATGAATTGTTAGTTAAACGTATTCGTGAATTGTCATTCTTAAACTCAGGTGTCTCAATTCGTTTAATTGATGAACGTGAAGAAGGTAAAGAAGATCATTTCCATTTTGATGGTGGTATTCAAGCGTTTGTTGATTATTTAAATACAAACAAGACACCTGTAAATGAAGAGATTTTCTATTTTGATTTAGCACGTGACGATGGCATTGTTGTTGAAGTGGCGATGCAATGGAATGATGGTTTCCAAGAAAGTATTCACTGTTTTACTAATAATATTCCACAGCGTGATGGTGGTACTCATTTAAGTGGTTTCCGTACAGCATTAACTCGTACATTGAATAGTTATATGGTGAAAGAAGGTCTTAATAAGACCAAAAAAGGTGGTAGTACAGAAACGAACGCTTCAGGTGATGATGCACGTGAAGGCTTAACTGCTGTAATTTCGGTTAAAGTACCAGATCCTAAATTCTCTTCTCAAACTAAAGATAAACTAGTTTCTTCTGAAGTGAAAACGGCAGTTGAACAAGCAATGGGTGAAAAGTTAGGTGAGTACTTATTAGAAAAACCTGCTGTTGCTCGTACTATTATTATGAAAATTGTTGATGCTGCGAGAGCTCGTGAAGCTGCGCGTAAAGCACGTGAAATGACTCGACGTAAAGGTGCATTAGATATTGCTGGCTTACCAGGTAAGTTAGCTGATTGTCAGGAAAAAGATCCTGCACTATCTGAATTATATATTGTGGAAGGGGACTCTGCTGGCGGTTCAGCCAAGCAGGGACGTAACCGTAAAAACCAAGCTATTTTACCGTTGAAAGGTAAAATATTAAACGTAGAGAAAGCACGTTTTGATAAAATGATCTCTTCTCAAGAAGTTGGTACACTCATTACAGCATTAGGCTGTGGTATTGGTCGTGATGAGTACAACCCAGAAAAATTGAGATATCATAGTATTATCATTATGACGGATGCGGATGTTGATGGATCGCATATCCGTACATTGTTATTAACATTCTTTTATCGTCAAATGCCTGAAATTATGGAACGTGGCCATATCTTTATTGCACAACCACCGTTATATAAAGTGAAAAAAGGTAAGCAAGAGCGTTACATAAAAGATGATGATGGTTTAACAGAATACCTCACTACTTTAGCATTAGACAGTGCTTCTATTCATGTTAATGAAGATGCACCTGCTATTACTGGTTTAGCACTAGAACAGTTAGTTAATCAATTCCGTACTACCATGGAAACTATTAAGCGTATCTCTAGACAAATTCCTGCAGATATCCTAGAAAAAATGGTATATAGCACGAATATCGCGAAAGAAGATTTTGCAGATAAAGATAAAGTTGATGCATGGGCTAAAGATTTAATTACTCAACTTGATGATCAAGATGGTAACGGCTCTCTATATACCGTGACTGTAGAGTACAATACTGAGCGTAATATTTATTACCCAGAATTTATTGTTCGTAAGCATGGTATTGATAAGGTTTACAGTTGTAACTATGAGTTTACTCAGTCTAATGAGTTTGCAGCGATTATTTCATTAAACGATGCGATTAATAATTTAATGGAAGAAGGTGCTTATGTTAAACGAGGTGAGAAGGTTAAACCTGTTGACACCTTTGAAGAAGCACTTAGTTGGTTAATGGCTGAATCTAAACGTGGTCAATATATTCAACGTTATAAAGGATTGGGTGAGATGAACCCTGATCAATTGTGGGAAACTACCATGGATCCTGAAACACGTCGTATGTTACAAGTTACGATTGATGATGCGATTGCAGCAGATCAACTGTTTAATACCTTAATGGGTGATCATGTAGAGCCGCGTAGGAAGTTTATAGAAGAAAATGCCTTAAAAGTTTCAAACTTAGATTTTTAAGTGTTATGACCTATGTAAATAATATTTTTACATAGGCAGTAGGGATGAAATTTAGAATTTCATCGATAAATATTATATGCTCGGTCATCATAACTGAGCATTTCTATTTTAAAAACAGCACGTTATGTTTTTTGATGAATGTATAGCGTGTAAATTTATAACTTAGAGTGAATTTGACAAAACATGACTAGTTTCAATTGTAAAACGTTTCAAGGTCTAATCTTGCAGTTGCAAGATTATTGGTCAAGACAAGGCTGTGTAATAGTACAACCGTTAGACTTAGAAGTAGGGGCTGGTACCTTCCACCCAATGACCTTTCTACGATCTATAGGGCCAGAGCCTATTAGCAGCGCTTATGTTCAGCCATGTCGACGACCAACTGATGGTCGCTACGGTGAAAACCCTAATCGCTTGCAACATTATTATCAATTTCAAGTGATGTTAAAGCCTTCTCCAAAGAACATTCAAGAGCTATACCTGAATTCATTAAAAGAGCTAGGTATTGATCCACTTGTTCATGATATTCGTTTTGTTGAAGATAACTGGGAGTCACCAACGTTAGGTGCATGGGGCTTAGGCTGGGAAATATGGCTTAACGGTATGGAAATCACTCAATTTACTTATTTCCAACAAGTCGGCGGCTTAGAGTGTACACCTGTTACAGGTGAAATTACTTATGGCTTAGAACGTCTGGCAATGTACATTCAAAATGTCGATAGCATTTATGATCTTGTTTGGGCTGATGGTCCAATGGGTACTGTATATTACGGTGATGTTTTCCACCAAAATGAAGTTGAGCAGTCTACTTATAACTTTGAACATGCTGATGTTGATGCGTTATTTAAGCAGTTTGATCAATGCGAAAAAGATAGCCAAAAACTAATTGAAGCTAATTTACCATTACCGGCATACGAGCAAGTGATGAAAGCGTCTCATGCTTTCAATTTACTCGATGCACGTCATGCTATATCAGTAACAGAACGTCAACGTTATATTTTACGTGTACGTACTTTATCAAAAGCGGTTGCTGAAGCGTATTACCAAAAGCGTGAAGAACTAGGCTTCCCGTTATGTAAAAATAATCAAAATGACGCTTCAAACAAAGGAGATAAATAATGACTACTGAAACACTCCTTATTGAATTGGGTACTGAAGAGTTACCACCTAAAGCATTGAAAACATTAGCAACAGCTTTTTTTGATAGTATAAAAAGTCAACTTGATAGCCATGATTTAGCATATAACGATATAAAGTGGTTTGCTACACCTCGCCGTATGGCTGTACAAGTTTTTGATTTAGTTGATAAACAACAAGATAAAACAGTAGAAAAACGTGGCCCGGCAGTGAATGTTGCGTTTGATGAAGCGGGTAATGCTAGTAAAGCTGCTCAAGGTTGGGCAAAATCAAACGGTATAACAGTTGAACAAGCTGAACGCTTGGTAACTGATAAAGGTGAATGGTTGCTTCATACTGCAACAGTAACTGGCTTAGCCACCACTGAATTAATTCCTGACATGGTAAATATAGCGTTAAAGAAATTACCTATCGCTAAACCAATGCGTTGGGGCGCAGAGCGTACTCAATTTATTCGTCCTGTACATACACTAACGATGTTATTTGGTAGTGAGTTAATTGCTGGCGAAGCGCTTGGTGTTACTTCAGGTAATCAAGTACAAGGTCATCGTTTTCATCATCAAGGCTTAGTTACCATTAATCATGCAAATGATTATCAAGCGGAACTTGCTAAAGCTTATGTTGAAGTAGACTTTGCAGAGCGACAAAATAAAATTGTTGAGCAAATAAAACAAGCGGCGAATAATATTGATGCAGTAGCATTAATTGATGAAGATTTACTTAACGAAGTAACTGCATTAGTTGAATGGCCAGTAACATTGGTAGGAACGTTTGATAAAGAATTCTTGAATGTGCCTGCTGAACCATTAATTTATTCAATGAAAGACCATCAAAAGTATTTCCCTGTTACAGATAAAAATGGTCAATTAGTTAACAAATTTATTTTTGTTTCTAATATTGAGTCAAAAGATCCTGAAGCAGTTATTTTTGGTAATGAAAAAGTAATTCGTCCACGTTTAGCGGATGCTGAGTTTTTCTTTAAAACAGATAAAAAGCAAAGTTTAGAGTCACGTTTAACAAGTCTTGAGTCTGTGTTGTTTCAAAAACAGTTAGGCACACTAAAAGCGAAATCAGAACGTATCGCACAGCTGAGCCAATTTATTGCACAGCAGTTAAATGAAAATGCAGACGATGCATACCGTGCTGGCTTACTCAGTAAAACAGACTTAATGTCTGAAATGGTATTAGAATTTCCACAAGTGCAGGGCACTATGGGTAAATACTATGCTTTACATGATGGTGAAAATGAAAATATTGCCCAGGCATTAGAAGATCAATATCGCCCACGTTTTTCTGGTGATAGCTTACCGGAAGCAAATATAGGTTGTGCTGTTGCTATTAGTGATAAGATTGATACCTTAGTTGGTATCTTTGGTATTAAACAAGCACCTAAGGGTGATAAAGACCCATTTGCGCTTCGAAGAGCTGCCATTGGTAGTATTCGTATAATTATTGAAAAACAGCTTAATTTAGACCTGTCAGAGCTTATTAACAAAAGTATCGAGTTGTTTGGTGATAAGTTGATTAATGAAAATACTGCTAATGATGTCTTAGATTTCATTATGGGTCGTTTCCGTGCTTTCTATCAAGAGCAAGGGATCAGTGTTGATGTTATTCAAGCAGTGTTGGCTAAAAAGCCTAGTGCACCATTGGATTTTGATAAACGCATTAAAGCGGTTACTTTCTTTGGTGACTTACCAGAAGCTGCGACCTTAGCTGCTGCAAATAAACGAGTTGGAAATATTTTAGCTAAGTTTGATGGTGAGCTTTATCAAGCTTTTAATGTTGATTTAGCAACAGAGCAAGCCGAACGTGATTTAGCTGATGTTTATCAAGCAATCAGTCTAAAAGTTGCACCATTGATGGCGGATAAAAACTACCAAGCGGCTTTAAGTGAATTAGCACAATTAAAAGCGCCAATTGATACTTTCTTTGATAATGTAATGGTGATGAGCGATGATGAAGCGATTAAAACTAACCGCTTAACATTACTTAATGAAATTCGTAATAGTTTCTTTGCTATTGCCGATATTTCACTACTGTAGCAATGTATCGTTAGAAAACTCGGTTAATTAACTAAAAGGGCATAGTGATATGCCCTTTTTTGTGCGTGAAGTTTGTGTTTAATAACTAGCGCTTGGTTTAATAAATATTCCTTTAGCCGCTATTTTTCTGAGTTAAAATCAAAAACTATCAAGCTAGAGTAAAGTAAAGGCAATACTCCTAAGTATTCCAATTGATTAAAAACAGCTTAAACCGAGTTCAGGTTAAATAGAATAGATGTCTTTAAAAAATCGATTTGCTCTTGGTAAATAGTAATTATCATAGTTAACAGAAAATGCAATTGAACTAGCTTTACCTTTAAGTTCATGACGAGGGACTAAACCATAAACTCGTGAATCGGCGCTGTTACGACGGTTATCACCTAACACAAAGTAATAACCATCAGGAACGGTTAATGGCGAAAAAGTACTACGTTGATTACTCCTTTCTTTATCGATACGAATAGAGTGATTAATAGCACCAAGCTGCTCTATAGCGACAAGTTGCTGAGGGTTTTCTTTGGTTATTTTATATGGCATAGCTTGACCATTAATATAAAGCGTTTCTTCTTTCATTGAAATTCTATCGCCAGGTAAGCCAACCATACGTTTTATTAAACGTTTATCAGCTGTTTTAGATTCAAACACAACTATTTCTCCACGCTTAGGCTCTCCGGTTGATAGTAGAGATAGTTGGCTAAAAGGTAGTCTTAAATCATAAGCCATTTTATTAACAATAATTCTATCGCCCTCTTTAATCGTTGGCTGCATTGAGCCTGTTGGTACCGTGTACCAATCAGCAACGGCACTTCTAAATACGGACATTAATAAAACAAAGAGTATAAATAGTTTGTTATCTTTTAGAAATTTTTGTAAGTAAGTCATTATATTTCACCTCATAGTAGTAGTTTGGGTTAGAGATAGTTTTAATAAAAAGGTTCGGCGAATACACATATGTTTACAACTTTACTAGTAAGGCTGTGATACAAAATAAAATCATTAGAGTTTGAGTTAGATCAATGACGTAAATAATTAAAAGCGTAGTGTGTTAGTTAGAGTACATTATTAAAATATAACAACGTAGGAGAAAATTATGACGTTAGAAAAACATGACCTTCATCACGAATTTCCAGATTTTAATGAGGAAATTCATTATTTAAAAATGAACGACAACCACTTTACTCGTTTGTTTAATGAATACCATGAAATTGACCAAGAAATACGTCATATAGAGCAGGGGATAGAGAATACTAGTGATGACTATTTAGAGAAGAAAAAGAAAGTACGTTTAAAACTAAAAGACGAACTGTTTGTTATGCTTCAAAAAGTGGAATTACCAGCATAGCTAAATAATAAGCGTCATAATAGGGTTAATCTTACTTGTTTGAAATAATAAAGGTTAGCCCTTTTTAATTACAAATAAGTAAGGCTTTTCGTCAACTTTTTTGGCAATAAGCTCATGCTCCATAAACCGACAAAAGCTAGGTATATCACGTGTCGTTGAGGGGTCATCGCAAGTGATTAATAGAGTTTCACTACTTGCCATTTTTCTTATCTTTAATCGAACCATCATTACTGGCTCTGGACAGCGTAGACCAATAGCATCAAGGGAATGATCTGTTTTGTTAAATGTTTCGTTTAGCATAAATGATATTGGGTAGTTAAATTTATCGAGTGTTACTATTCTACTTCATTTCTATTTGAGCTGTCTCGTATATAGTTCAACCAACTAAATATATATCAACTCGCATGTCTAGGCCGTTTAGGTATATACTTTCATCAGATATCTGATATGTTTTGGGAAAAGAGAAGTTAATGCTAACCCGTGTAGTGTCGAAAATATTGTTAACACTGGCTATAGTTAGTTATAGCTTTAGCCTACAGGCGAGTGAGCCATTTAAAATAACAGTAGATAAAATACAGCAAAAAAACTTTATTAAAGCAGAGAAGCTTGTCAGTAAAAGTGATTCTGCTCAATATCAATTACTCTATAACCAACTTCATTATTATTCATTACAGCCTTATTTAGATCAAAGTCGCTTAATGAATAAAATTAGTTTGTCAGATGCACAAGAAATCTCAACATTTTTAGAAGAGTATCAGGGTACACCTCTTGATTGGCCTTTGCGAAAAAAGTGGTTAACTTATCTCGCGAATAAAAAACAAGGTGCTTTGTATTTAAAAGATTATAAGCCGACTTCAAATGCCAAATTAGTATGCCATCAGTTAGATTTCAGTTTACAGGCAGGTGTGCCAGAAAGTGAGATACTTCCTAAAGTTACTAAATTGTGGGTGGTTGGTAAGTCACAAGATAAGGCGTGTGATCCTTTATTTGAACGTTGGCAAAAAGCAGGGTATCGTACCAACGATATTATTTGGCAACGTATTGGTTTGGCTGCTGATGGTGGAAAGCACACACTTATTCCTTATTTAACTAAGTTGCTACCGCCAAAACAGCAATATTTAGGACGCTTATGGCATAAAGTTAGACGTGACCCTTCTATAGCAAGTAAGTTTAAGAACTTTCCAAATAAATCAACACGTGAAGTAGAAATACTAACATACGGTCTTAAGCGACTAATATGGCATTCACCCGATGTAGCAATTCGTAGTTATAATAAGGCAAGGGTGAAATTTACTTTTACACAAGATCAACAGCAGCAAATAACCGAAAGGTTTGCAGTAGCCTTATCATCTAAAAACCACCGTGCAGCACAAACTTGGCTTGATAAACTTGATGTTAATGTACTGAGTGATAGTATTCTGCAGCGACGCTTATCGCAGGCATTAAAGAAAAATGATTGGGATCAACTGATTATAGATTTAGCGCAATTACCTAAAAAACATAAGAATGATTTGAAGTGGAAATATTGGTATGCACGGGCATTAATTGCAACAAATGCAAATGAACCAGGCATTCTTTTATTGCAAGAGCTAGCTAATGAACGTCATTATTATGGATTTCTTGCCGCAAGTTATTTAAAAAAACCGGTGAACTTGCAAAACAAACCACTTCAGTTTTCTTTAGCAGAAAAGAAACAGCTAATTAATTATCCTGCTGCTAAGCGCGCTTTTGAGTTTCATTCCTTAGGGCGTCATCATCAAGCACGTTCAGAATGGAATTACTTACTTAAAAAATTAAATAATAGAGAAAAGTTAGTCGCAGCAAAAATAGCGAATGAAAACCAATGGTTTGATAGAACAATTTTTACTTTAGTTAATGCTGGCTACCTAGATGATGTTGATTTACGTTTTCCGAAAGCGTTTGATAAAGAAATTAATTTTTATGCGAAAGAAGAAAAAATAGCGCCTTCGTGGGCTTTTGCAATCGCAAGAAGAGAAAGCTCTTTTATGAAGGATGCTCATTCACCAGTGGGGGCTAAAGGGTTAATGCAGTTAATGCCTAATACGGCAAAAAGTCTTAAAAAAGGCAGGGTCAATAATAGTTATTTGTTGAATGCTGAAAACAATATTCAGTTAGGCACCAAATATTTAAAAATTCTTTTGGGTAAAAACAATGGTAATCAGTTGCTTGCAACCGCTTCTTATAATGCAGGGCCATACAGAGTAAGTACTTGGGTGAATAACATCAAATCTATTCCTGCTGATATTTGGATTGAAACCATACCTTATAAAGAAACGCGTAACTATGTAAAAAGTGTTTTAGCCTATCAGGAAATATATCAGCATAAACCAGGACAAGTCAGTGAGCTTTTTGAAAAAGTGATTAACATGACCATAGGTGGCTAACTCCTTTCGTTGTTAATAAAGTAAAAGAGCGTTAAACCTAGCGAAATGTACAATAAGCTGCACAAATTTAAAGAAGATCTATTGTCGTGTTATAGCTTGAAAATAAAAGGGTATGGTATTATACCGAAAAATTTAAGGGAGGGTTTATGAGTACATTAACCAACAAGTTAAAAGAAGAATATTCAGCACATATTGACTGTTTACAACAACGTACCAAACAAGCGTTGTTATGTGAAAAAATTGAAGGTGTGGTGATTCATTCAGGTCAAGAGATTAAAGCTTTTCTTGATGATAATGCTTACCCATTTAGAGTAAATCCTCATTTTAAACATTGGTTACCTTTGATTGATGTGCCTAATTGCTGGCTTATTGTTAATGGCGAAGATAAGCCTACGCTGATTTATTATCAGCCTGTCGACTTTTGGCATAAAGTGGTCCCGTTAGCTGAAAGTTATTGGGGAGAGTTTTTTCATATTAAAGTGCTGACTAAAGCAAGTGATGTAGATAAGTTACTGCCTTATGATAAGAAAGATTTTGCTTATGTTGGTAGCCATATTGAAGTGGCAAAAGCGTTAGGATTTGAAGAGATTAATCCAGAGCCTTTATTAAACTATTTTCATTATTACCGTGCTTATAAAACATCATATGAACTAGTGTGCTTGCGTCAGTCTAATAGCTTGGCTGTAACAGCACATAATGCGGCTAAAAAAGCATTTTTTAGTGGCGCTACAGAGTATGAAATTCAACAAGCTTATCTTAGCGCAATAGGTTACACGACTAATGAAACGCCTTATGGCAACATTGTTGCACTAAATAAAAATTGTTCAGTTTTACATTATATGGCGTTAGATAAAGTAGCACCGCAAATACATAAATCATTTCTCATTGATGCTGGCGCTAACTTTCATGGTTACGCTGCCGATATAACCCGTACTTATGCTTTCAAGCAAGATAAATTTGCTGAGTTAATAGCGCGTATGGATCAATTAATGCTTAGTGCTGTTGAAGGCTTAAAACCTGGTGTTAGTTATGTGGATTTACATATTGCCACCTATAGAGAAATTGCCCAGGTGTTAGTCGAGTTCGATTTTATTAAAGTAAGTGCTGATACCGCTGTTGAGTCAGGTATTGTAGGTACTTTCTTCCCTCATGGATTAGGGCATCATTTAGGCTTACAAGTACACGATGTGGGTGGCTTTATGGCTGATGAACGTGGTACTCATATTAACTCTCCTGATAATCATCCATTTCTACGTACTTCAAGAGTTATTGAAGCTGGGCAGGTTTTTACAATAGAACCAGGGCTGTATTTTATTGATTCTTTACTGGGTACCTTAAAAGATTCAAAAAATAGTGATCAAGTGAACTGGGGAAAAGTTGATAGTATGCGTGATTTTGGCGGAATTCGGATTGAAGATAACATCATTGTTCATCAATCGCATAATGAAAATATGACCCGTGATTTAGGTTTAAATTAGTCTTTTGCTAAATTTTCTTGGATGTTAGAGCTATGAAAAGCCCTTACCAAATAGCGGTTAACAATGTTGAGCATGAAATATTTGTTAATCGTAGTCGCTTTATTTGCTATTTGGCTCCTTGTACTAGTATTGAAGAAGCTAAGGCGCAAGTTAAGCAAAGGCAATTTGAACACCCTCAAGCTAGCCATCATTGCTATGCTTTTTTAACCAAAGCAGCAGATGATAGCTTAGGTTATGGTTATTCTGATGATGGCGAACCAAGTGGCACCGCTGGTAAACCTATGCTGGCGGTTTTACAAGGTGGTGGTATTGGGCAAGTTTGTGCTGTAGTTGTACGATATTTTGGTGGCACTAAACTAGGTACTGGTGGTTTACAACGAGCTTATGGTGATAGTGTTCGCCAAGCGCTTGTGTTTTTACAATCGAAAACTAAAATAGCGATGGCGGCAAAAACTTTAGCGTGTCAATATAGCCAAGTTGATGATGTATTGCATATAATTAGCCAAGTAGAAGGTCAGGTTATTGAGCAAGAATATTTACAAACAGTGCAGTTTAAACTCTTGTTACCACAAGCTGAATTAGCTTTGGTTGAACATAAATTGCAAACACTGTCGGCAGGTCAATTAAAATTATACTCTTCTGATACCTTGTAGGTTGGGCTGTATACCAACATTAAATAAAATAATGATGCAAAAAACAAAACGTGCAATATAAAAATATTATTAGAATTTTAGGTTTGTTAGTCGCACTACTCAGTGTCACTATGCTTCCGCCTGCCATGGTGTCTATGATCTATCGTGATGGTGGCGGTGTACCTTTTTTAATGGGCTTTTTATGTTGCCTGTTTACCGGTTTTTTAGCTTGGTATCCTTTTAGAGGGGAAAAAACCGATCTAAAATCTCGAGAAGGTTTCTTGATTGTGGTGTTATTTTGGTTAGTACTTGCTAGCTTCTCCGCTATTCCTCTTATCTTATTAGATCAGCCATCATTGTCAGTGACTGATGCATTTTTTGAATCATTCTCAGGTTTAACGACGACAGGGGCGACCATTTTAAATCGTATTGATGGTTTACCTCATGCCGTGTTGTGGTATCGCCAGCAGTTACAGTGGTTAGGTGGTATGGGGATTATTGTATTAGCTGTTGCAGTATTACCTATGTTAGGTATTGGTGGTATGCAGCTATACCGAGCAGAGATTCCTGGGCCGGTAAAAGATTCAAAGATGACACCAAGAATAGCCGATACAGCAAAGCATTTATGGTATATTTATTTATCATTAACAGTTGCTTGTGCAGCAGCGTATTGGTTGGCGGGTATGTCAGTATTTGACGCTATTTGTCATTCATTTTCCACTGTTGCCATTGGAGGGTTTTCTACTCACGATGCCAGCATGGGATATTTTAACAGCCCAACGATTAATTTGGTTTGTGTTTTCTTCTTAATTATTGCCAGTGTAAATTTCGCCCTACATTACGCTGTAGTTCAAAGTAAATCCCTTAGAAATTATTTTGCAGATCCAGAATTTAAAGCGTTTCTTGCTATACAAGTTGTACTAACTCTTATTTGTTTTACAGTATTAATGACCTCTGGCACTTACCAAGATGCAGATAAAGCATTTGATCAGGCTTTGTTTCAATCTGTATCAATTAGCACAACAGCAGGCTTTTCAACCACTTCATTTGCCGATTGGCCAACACTTTTACCTTTGTTACTGATTTTTTCGAGTTTTATTGGTGGTTGTGCAGCGAGTACTGCTGGCGGTATGAAGGTAGTGAGGGTCTTACTACTGTATTTACAAGGTTTACGTGAGCTAAATAAGTTAGTACATCCTAGGGCTATTTTTAAGATTAAAATGGGTAAAAAGGTATTGCCAGATCGTGTTGTCGAAGCTGTCTGGGGCTTCTTTTCTGCCTATGCCGCAGTGTTTGTTATTTGTATGTTATTACTATTAGCAACCGGTATGGATGACATTACCGCATTTACAGCTGTTGCTGCTGCCATTAATAACCTTGGTCCAGGATTAGGGGAGGTTGCCGCTAACTTCTCAGGTATTGGGGATGCAAGCAAGTGGGTGTTAATTATGGCAATGCTATTTGGCCGCTTAGAAGTGTTTACTTTATTAGTGTTGTTTACTCCTGGATTTTGGCGCACATAACGCTATTCATCAGTTGAGGAATAGCGTTAATTGGCGTTAGAGTATGGTATATATAATATTGCTATTCTTTGAAGCAATTAAAAATATATTCAACTGAGTTCAGAGTAGTTAAATAAATTGCTGGGTTAGAAGTAGGTTGCACTAACTTGGAATAACCTTTCCACATCACCAATGTAACGTTTATTAACGAGGAAGAGGATAACATGGTCTTCTTCTTCTATTAGTGTATTAGAGTGAGCTATTAACACTTCTATACCTCTAACAATTGCACCAATAGTTGTACCCGGTGGTAACTTGATATTACGAACTGCTCGGCCAACTACTTTTGAAGACTTCTCATCTCCTTTAGCAACAATTTCAATCGCTTCAGCTGCACCACCACGTAAGCTATACACATTATCAATAGTACCTCGTCTTACATGAGTGAGTAACGCAGAAATTGTAGCTTGTTGTGGTGAAATAGCTATATCAATAGCGCCACCATGGACCAACTCAACATAGGCATCACGCTGAATAAGTACCATTGTTTTTCGAACGCCAAGCTTTTTAGCAAGTAATGAAGACATGATATTAGCTTCATCATCATTAGTTACAGCAATAAATACATCGAATTGGTCTATATTTTCTTCTGTTAATAACTCTATATCTGAAGAGTCGCCTTGAAATACTAGGGTGTTATTAAGTTCAGAAGTTAGCTCTGCAGCCCTTATTGCAGAGCGCTCTATTAATTTAACTTGATGATTATCTTCCAAAATACTGGCTAAGCCAGCACCTATATTACCGCCACCAACAATCATGATTCGCTTATAGGCGGGCTCTAGCTTTTGTAGCTCATTCATTACGGCGCGTATGTGAATACTTGCGGCAATGAAAAAAACCTCATCATCGGCTTCAATAACTGTAGTGCCTAAAGGGCGGATGGGCTTGCCATCTCGATAAATGGCAGCAACACGGGTATCAACATTGGGAATATGATCTCTTAATGTTGATAGTGCATGGCCAACAAGTAAACCGCCATAATAGGCTTTTACGGCTACTAAGCTAACACGACCACTAGCAAACTCTAATACTTGTAATGCACCTGGATAATCAATTAAGCGAGCTATATCACGGGTAACTAATTCTTCAGGTGCAATAACATGATCAATAGGAATGTGTAGCTTATGAAATAATTGCTTTGAATGTTTTAATATTTGGTTTGAGCGAATACGGGCTATTTTTTTATGAGTATTAAATAAAGAAGAACAAATTTGGCAAGTGATCATATTCGTGGCATCGTCTGAAGTAACAGCGATAACCATGTCAGCATCTTCAGCACCTGCGTTTCTTAATACGTCGGGATGACAGCCTTGGCCAGTGACAACTTTAAGATCCATTCTGTCTTGTAGCTCACGAAGCTTTTCTCCGTCAACATCAACAACAGATATATCGTTATTTTCGCCAACAAGGTTTTCCGCTAAAGTTCCACCTACTTGGCCTGCACCGACTATTATTATTTTCATTTATTGTTGTTTTTCTCAAATTAGCTTGTGTGTTTTAAATATAGAATAATTTTATTAAGCTTCTACTTTTAATAGTTTAGCGTAATAAAAACCATCCATATTATTTTCACCAGGCAATAATTGCCAACCGATAGTTCCTTTAGCTTGATTTTGCTCACAATCAATAGGAATTAATTTTGCATCAGTATTATTTTTAATAAAGTGTTCTATCTGTTCGTTATTTTCTTGCGGTAAAATACTACAAGTAGCATAAAGTAAAGTACCACCAGGTTTCAGTAAAGACCATGTTTCTTTTAAAATTTGCTGCTGTAAAATAACTAACGCGTCAATGTCACTTGCCTTGCGTAACCACTTTATATCAGGGTGGCGACGAATTACACCTGTTGCCGAACAAGGTACATCTAATAAAATACGGTCAAAATATTGTCCTTGCCACCATGTTTTTGCATCGGCAGCATCGGCAGCAATAACTGTCGCTTCTAAGTTTAAACGTGCAAGGTTTTCTTGTACTCTGACTAAACGGCTAGCTTCTATGTCAATTGCGGTCATTGACGCTATTTCAGGATATTGCTCTAATATATGGCAAGTTTTCCCACCGGGTGCTGCACAAGAGTCGAGTACTACATCACCTGGTTTACAGTCTAATAAACGTGCAGCTTGCTGAGCCGCGCCATCTTGTACTGATATCCAACCTTGTTCAAAGCCTGGTAGCTTTAACACATCAATAGGGTGTGTAAGTTCGATACCTTGGCTTAATGGCTCAACAGAATTAATTGATATTTCTTCCTCGGCTAATAGTTTTTGATAACTTGCACTATCGTGACAGCGCTGATTTGCTCTCAACCACATCGGCGGCTTTTGCTGGTTTGAGGTAAGTATTTGTTGCCACTTATCAGGATAAGCTTTTTGTACTTTTTTAATAAACCAGCTTGGGTGGTTGTATTGTATTGAAATAGGAAGTGTTGAATCAGGTATTGTAGATTCAGTTGCTGTGCTTTTTTCTGTAGCACGAACAAAATTACGTAAAACAGCATTTACTAATGCTTTCATATGACGATTTTTAAGCGTACCTGTTGCTGCTACAGTTTCACTTACAGCCGCATGATCGGGAATACGCATATATTTTATCTGATATACACCAACTAATAATAGAAAATGAAATACACGTTGTTTTCCCGTTAAGGGTTTTTGCATTAAGCCACGAACATCATTTTCTAACTCAGGTAAGTAGCGCATTACGCCATAACAAATTTCTTGTAATAAGCCTTTATCTTTCGCTAACGCTTTGTCTTGCTGTTTTGGGAGTTCATCACCTAAACTACGTCCTTGATCAATAACGCTATAACAGCATTTAGCTGCCAATGCTCGAATGTTAACTGGCTTTTGATTCTGTTGTTTGGGGGCTGTAGTCGTCATTTAGCGCACAACACTGTTAGTATCAGTACCGTTGATCTTAGCACCTACGGTGAACCAATCAGCTCGACCGTTTAATATATCTTTAATTGGCAAGGCTTTTTTATTTGGTAACTGTAAAACCTCTAAACAAATGGCGCCTTTAGCTGTGGCGACAACAATTCCTTCTTTATCTACAGATATAATGCTACCAGCTGGTTGTGTTACCTTCATTTCTTTAACAGATGCTTGCCAAATTCGAATGCGATGTTGTTTGTTACTTTCAGAGTTATCAGTAAATGTAAATTGTGCTACAGGCCAAGGAATATAAGCACGAATCTTTCGATCTAATTCATCTGCTGTTAAATTCCAGTTTATTTCTGCTTCGTTTTTATCTAATTTATGTGCATAGGTAGCTAGAGCATTATTTTGCGTGATAGCTTTATGCGTACCTGTAGTCATTAACGCTAAGGTATCAATTAATGCAGTTGGGCCAAGTTGAGCTAATTTCTCATAAAGGCTCGCACTGGTATCATTATTTTCAATGGTACATTCAGCTGTTAAGATCATATCACCGGTATCTAGTCCTTTATCCATTTGCATAATGGTAACACCCGTTTTTGGATCGCCAGCCTCTAATGAACGTTGAATAGGTGCAGCGCCTCGCCATTTAGGTAGTAATGAGCCGTGTACATTAATACAACCTAAATGTGGTGTTGTTAGAATTATTTCAGGCAGTAATAGGCCATATGCGACCACTACCATAACATCAGCATTATATTGTGCTAATTGTTGTTGAGAACTGAGTTCTTTGAAATTAACGGGTTGCTCAATGGGTAAGTTATTTTCAAGAGCTAATAACTTAGTAGCACAAGCAGTTAATTTTTTACCTCTACCGGCCGGTTTATCAGGTGGGCAATAAACGGCAACAACATTATGCGGACTATTAATGAGAGCAGCTAAGTGCTGCGCAGCAAAGTCGGGTGTTCCAGCGAAGATGATATTTAATGGCTTTAACAAAGGTATTTCCTAAAGGTAAAAGTTAAGCGTTGGCTTTATCTAAACGTTCTTCTTTTTCTAGCTTTGATTTGATACGCTGACGCTTGAGTGGCGATAAATAATCGACAAATAAAATACCATTCAGATGATCAAGTTCGTGCTGAATACAAATGCTTAATAATTCTTCACCATCAAGTGTAAATTCTTCACCATCGCGATTTAAAGCTTTCACGGTGCAAGTTGTATGGCGATTAACTTTTGCATAAATGCCAGGGACGGATAAGCAGCCCTCTTCATTTACTATTGTTTCTTCGCCTTTACTGATGATTTCTGGGTTTATTAATACAATGGGTTGGTCACCATTTTCAGAAACATCCATTACAACGATACGTTGATGAATATCAACTTGAGTGGCTGCTAAGCCAACTCCCTTTTCGTCATACATGGTTTCTAACATGTTATCTATAATGGTTAAAGTTTCGTCTGTAATTTTACTTACAGGCTTAGCCTTTGTTTTTAAACGAGGATCTGGAAAACGTAATACAGTTAAAATAGTCATAAGCTTACAAATGTTTGATAAAAGAATTAGCGATAATGCTTTTAGAGTGTTATGTTTAACATTATAGCAATTAATAATACAGCATTTCTATAAAAGCATGAAAAACCATAATAAAGGAACGAGTCACATGCTAAAAAAAATAATGTTAATACTTACGTTGTTTGCATGTCCTTTTATTTCACTCGCAGAAAAATTAAAGATTAATGATGATGCACCAACGACTTATGTCGTAAAGAAGGGTGATACGCTTTGGGATATTTCATCTGTTTTTCTCAATCAGCCATGGCTTTGGCCTAAACTTTGGCGTTTAAATCCTGAAATAAAAAATCCGCATTTAATTTATCCTGGTGACATAATCTCGTTAATATTTGATGAAAATGGTGAACCGCAGTTATTCCTTCAAACAAATAAAAGTAAACCAAGTTATAAATGGTCGCCGAAAATCAGGCATATAAATAAAGAAGACTCTGCTATCCAGTTATTGCCTTTAAAAGTAATAGCGCCATATATTAACTATGACCATTTATTTAGTGCAGAGCAGCTAGCGCAATTTCCTTATGTGATAGGCAGTGATGAAGGTTATCGATCAAGTATTAATGGCTTTAATGTATATGTTAATAAAAATCTATCCTTATCAAAAACATATGCTATTTATAATAAGGGTGAAGAGATTATTGATCCTGAAACTGATAAATTATTAGGCTTTTATGTTGACTTAGTTGCTACAGGCCAGGCAATTGATAGCGGTAATATAGAAGATAACACGCCAGCAACACTTAAAGTGAGTACTGCCAAACGTGAAATACGCTCGGGTGATTATGTTGTTCCGGTACATGAAGGGCAAATGTTTCCTTCAGTCTTTACTATGAAAGCTGCTGATGAATCATTTCGTGGATCTATTATTAAAGCGACAAGTAATGGTCGTGAGTTTGGCAAGTTAGAAGTAGTGATGCTTAATCGTGGCTTTGAGCATAACGTCACTATTGGTGACGTTATGGCGATAAAGCGCTTAAGTCCAAGTGTAGTAAAAACAAGATCAGGACCTGAATATACAGATGAAGCGCCTTTGTGGGATCGTTTGTTAACACCTAATGGTTCAAGCTATAAAATGCCTGAAGAGTATTTAGGGGAGTTGATGGTTTTTAAAGTTTATCAACAAGTAAGTATGGCATTAATATTGAAAACAGAAAAACCAGCTCGTTTGAATGATGTCATTACTGCGCCATAATAAGGTGCACTATAAAGTTTTGTATTAAAGGTATGTGTCTTAGGGAGAAGACAAATGCAAAAAAGCAAAATTCATTATTGGTTAGCTTTAAAGCTGGTACCACGATTAGCTATTCATAAAAAATTAGCGCTAGTTGAATCTTATGGTTTAACTGCGCTTTTTTCATCTTCAGCAAAAAAAAATCCCAGTTTCACATCAGCCAATAGTTTAACAGCAAAGCAACTCGCTTCGTTTTATCAACCTGATTGGCACAAAATTGATGATATTATTCGTAATAGCAAGAATTGTCACAGCGAAATAATAGTCTTTGATGATCCTGTCTATCCACAGTTGCTTAAACAAATTTACGATCCACCTTTAGTGCTTTTTGTACAAGGTAATGCAAAACTATTAAACGAAACTCAATTGGCTATTGTTGGTAGTCGCTCTGCGAGTATCAATGGTCGAGAGACGGCTTTTGAAATAGCACGACAATTGGTTGAAAGTGGTATAGTTATCACTAGCGGCTTAGCTTTAGGTATTGATGCTGCGGCGCATAAAGGCGCGTTAACAAATTGTGCAAGTACTATTGCTGTAGTTGCTACCGGGCTCGATAATATTTACCCCTCAAGGCATCGAGATCTCGCTGCTAATATTCTTGAAAAAGATGGGGCTATCATTAGCGAATTTTTACCAGGAACTTTACCTAAGCCTGGGCACTTTCCCAAACGAAATAGAATTATTAGTGGTTTAAGTGTGGGAGTGCTAGTTGTAGAGGCAGCTTTACAAAGTGGTTCACTTATTACCGCTCGTTGTGCTTTAGAGCAAAATCGTGATATTTTTTCAATACCTAGTGGCATTAATAACCCTCAAGCAAAAGGGTGTCACTGGTTAATTAAACAAGGCGCTAAACTTGTAGAGGAATCGGCCGATATAATAGATGAGTTAGCGTTTATTAATAATTTTGATTTACAATTGAAACCACAACATAAACCCCAATTAAATATAAATGAAGAAATAGATGGAAAAAGCTTAAATAAGGACTTGTTTGTTGATGAATTGTTGGCTAGTGTGGGATTTGAAATTACGCCTGTAGACAAAGTAGTTTCAAGAAGTAAGCTACCTGTTGAAGAAGTGCTAACTCGGTTAACAATATTAGAGTTGAATGGTCTGGTAGCTGCAGTACCCGGAGGCTACCTTAGATTACATAAATAATAATCATAAGGAATAAGGGGCTAGTTATGTTCGATATTTTAATGTATTTGTTTGAAAATTATATACATAGTGAAGCCGAAGTCATGGTTGATCATGACATATTGACAGATGAATTGACTCGAGCAGGTTTTCATCAAGATGAGATATACAAGGCGCTTAATTGGTTAGAAAAACTCAGCGCTTTACAAGATTCTGATGCATATCCTTACTTAACACGTGTCGGTAATAAATCTTTTCGTATTTATACTGAAGATGAAATGCAATTTCTCGATACAGAAAGTCGAGGCTTTATTTTATTTTTAGAGCAAGTAAATGTTTTAGATTTTACAACACGTGAAATGGTGATTGATAGAGTTATGGAACTCGACACTAATCATTTCTCTATCGATGATCTGAAATGGGTTATTTTAATGGTGCTTTTCAATGTTCCTGGTCAAGAAAATGCTTATTCACAAATGGAAGAGCTGATTTTTGAAGAGCAGGAAGGCCCTTTACATTAAATGCTATTACTATTAACTGGCTTATTTATTAAGTCAGTTAATGTTGGCATATTGTTTAAACAACAATTATGACATAATAGCTTATCTTGTTATGTAAATAGCGGCTATAGATCAACAGACAATGTCCAAGTCAGATAATCCTTTATTCTCCCATCACGAACATGCTTTAGAGAAAGAATATCAAGTGTGCCCAGAATGTGGCTCTGAACTTTCTATTAAGCATGGTAAAAGTGGACCTTTTTTGGGGTGTGTTAATTATCCTAGTTGTGCTTACACTAGGCCCGTTGTTGAAAATGAACGTGTTGAAGATAAAATTCTTCAAGGTAGCGAATGTCCTAAATGCAATCATAATTTAGCTGTAAAACAAGGTCGATATGGCATGTTTATCGGCTGTAGTAACTTTCCTGATTGTGATTATATCGAGCATGATGAACCTAATGAATTAGCTGATATATCTTGTCCTAGCTGTAAAAAAGGTTTAATTAAAGAAAAGACGAGCCGCTTTGGTAAAAAGTTTTATTCGTGTGATGCTTATCCCAAATGCAAGTTTATTGTTAATTTTGAACCAGTAGTAGGAACATGTCAGCAATGCGAATATCCTCTATTATTAAAACGAAATATGGCTGCAGGCGTCAAGTATCAATGCGCTAGTAAAAAGTGCTCAGCAATGCAAACGATAACATCATAAAAAAGACGCTAATTAGCGTCTTTTTTAGTTAAACATCATTAATAATACTGATGTTTAATTATGAGTGCTTAACTATGTTTATTAAGGTAGCTAGTCGAAAAGTCATTTAGATCAGGGAATGCTGATGGCGACAATAGCTTTGATAACGCGCTTAAGCGTTGCGCTAGCACGAATTCATTCTCACCACTTACGTTAATATGACCCATTTTACGACCAGCACGTTTACCTTTGTTATACCAATGAATAGTAACGCTTGGAATCGATAATACTTCGTTAGAAACAGTATCTTCACCAATGATGTTAACCATAGCCGTTGGTCGAACTAACGCTGTGCTACCTAATGGTAAGTCGCAAATTGCTCTTAAGTGATTTTCAAACTGACAAGTATCTGCACCTTGTTGAGTCCAATGTCCTGAGTTATGAACGCGTGGCGCTATTTCATTCACGAGTAGTTGATTACCCACTTGGAAAAATTCTATAGCTAGCACACCAACATAATTTAGTTCATCGGATATGGCTTTAAAAACCTGCGCGGCTTGATTTTGTAATGTTTCATCAACTTTCGCGGCAACAGATACACTCAATACACCTTGTGTATGATGATTCTCCGTTAAAGGGTAAGCAGCAACATCACCACTTCTGCTGCGTACTCCAATAAGAGAAACTTCTCGGTCAAAGCTGATCATTTGTTCCGCAACAATACCTTGTTTGACAGACGTTGTGGATGACTTGAGAAAGTTCTCCATGTCTTGCCAGATATTATCTGCGTCTTCTATTGATTTTAAGCGCCATTGACCTTTACCGTCGTAACCTTCTAAAGCACTTTTAAAAATAACTGGTAACGTTAATGATGCTAAAGCTGCAGTAAAGTCTTCTTTCGTTTGAATAAAGTAATGCTTTGCATTAGCAACATTGCATGACTCAAGTAGTGCTTTTTCTAAGCGTCTATCACCACCTATTTTTATTGCATTGCTACTTGGAAATAGTTTATTTGAGCGCTCGCATTCAGCGAGTGTGTCATGTGCAACATGTTCAAATTCAGCGGTGATAACTTCAGCATTAGTAATTCCTTGTGCTAAATCTCCATAAATGTGCTCGGGGCTAATAGGTTGAACGACTTTAAGGCTTCTTACATCAAATGCTTTCACATCTAAATTTAAAGGTGTGCCTGCTAACTCCATCATACGAGCGAGTTGGCCGGCACCAAGTACAAGAACTTTTTTCATTATGGATGCTTATTCTGCTGGGTTTGGGTTATTTAAAATAGTTTGTGTTTGATTTTTTCTAAATTCTTCAATATTTTGTTGAATTTTTTCATCAAACGTACCAATTATTTGAGCTGCAAGTAAACCTGCGTTGGCTGCACCAGCGGTACCTATAGCTAAAGTACCTACGGCTATACCTTTAGGCATTTGTACAATAGATAATAATGAGTCTTGCCCATTAAGCGCTTTAGATTGAACTGGAACTCCAAGCACTGGTAAGCAAGTATATGCGGCCGTCATGCCTGGTAGGTGAGCAGCGCCGCCAGCGCCACCAATAATAACTTTAATGCCTCTGTCTTTAGCACTTTCAGCGTATTCAGCTAACAAATGAGGAGTACGGTGAGCTGAAACCACTTTGGTTTCATATTTTACACCTAATAGATCAAGCATTTCTGCTGCATGTTGCATTGTTGGCCAATCTGATTTTGACCCCATGATAATACCCACTGTCATGAATTTGCGCCTTTTGAAAAAGTATAATGTTCTAGCTAAATGAACAAGATTAATAAAGAAGCCTTTTATTATAACCTTGTTTCACGTAATACGGAATAATGAAGTTTTCTTTGCAAATTCTATTGTAACACCATACAAATTTTAATTATGCTCAACTCATCAATATAATGTGAACACCGAATCTCAATTTATTGAAATTGCTATTAGGTGTTCTATAGCTCACTTTGTTAAGATTGCAGCATAGTAGTTTATTGAAAGAGCGTATTGTGGACGAAATATCTGTTGTAGATGTGTTTTTGAGTGGAGGTATTATTGCTTATCCAACTGAAGCTGTATTTGGTTTGGGTTGTGATCCCGACAATGAACAGGCGGTTGAAAAATTATTAGCGTTGAAAAATAGACCTGTTGAGAAGGGCCTTATTTTACTTGCGGCTAATTATTCGCAATTATTACCTTATATTAATGATGATCTTATCCCTCCTGATAAAAGGTATACCGTTTTATCTAGGTGGCCTAATGGAATCACACAAGTTGTGCCTAAAAATAATAATACAGCTACTTGGCTAACAGGAAAGTTCAATACCATCGCTGTTAGAGTGACAGATCAACCAGATGTTGTTGCATTATGTAAGCAAACGAACAAACCTATTATTTCAACCAGTGCAAACCTTTCAGGAAGTGAACCCGCAATGACGTGGCAAGCGTTAGAAAAAAATGCAGAATTAGCATCAAAAATAGATTTTATCATTAAAGGTAAAACGTTAGGGTTTACACAACCGTCAACGATTATTGATGCGTTAACGGGTGAAACATTCAGAGCGTAGTTGTTAGAACTCGAGAGAGTGTTTAATTTTTTTAGTGCACTAAATGGTTATGGCTATTTTTTAAAGGGGTAGCCTTTCATCTATAATCACATTAAACGAACTGTACAATTTTATTAGCAATTGACCATATGTGACGCCATTTGATCAAAGGCTTGTCTTAGGTGTTGCTCAATTTCTTTATCGTCAATCACTTTTTTCATTGCGTTATTCATACATAGCATCCACAAATCACGTTGCTTTTTAGTTACCTGAAAAGGCATATGTCTTGCTCTTAACTGTGGATGACCATATTTTTGTTCAAATAATCTAGGCCCACCTAACCAACCAGAAAGGAATTCAAAAAACTTCTGTCTGATATTGTCTAACGGTTGTTTATGAATGGCTAATAATTCTTGTAAATGAATATTAGCTTCCATTTCATCATAGAATGCTTCAGCCAAATTACGAGTACCTGACTCTCCACCAATAAGTTGATATAAGCTATTTTCTTGTACATTATGATTGTTTGATTTTGTGACCATGGAAATTATTCTTTTAAGTTTACTAAACATATTGATGGGTAATAACGTAAGAGGTTTTATATCACTATATTCAAGTATTATAACCTGAGTTGATAATGAAGCCATATTTAATAAGGTTAATAAAAGCAACGGTATTAATAATGAATGAAAAAGAGCAACTTTTAGCCTAGATAATGGCCATAATTAGAGTAAATACTTGATCGAAATCAACTTTAAAATCACTTTTGTTTTTTCACTAAAAAACATTGTCTGAGATCAAGGTTTTTGTTGGCGGTAGGATTATTATGTCCCTAATTAATTTAAGGACATAAAAACATGAAACATTCTATATTAGCAATCGCATTATTATCACTTTCTTTACCATCTTTAGCTAACCAAGCTGGCGATATAATCGTTCGTGGTGGTGCAACTATGGTTTCTCCAGATTCTGGTTCAGCTGGTGTAGCATTAGATGGCGCACTTACACCACTATCTCTTACTGTTGATGATAATACTCAACTTGGTTTGAACCTAGTTTACTTTTTTGACAGTAACTGGGCAATTGAGCTACTTGCGGCTACACCATTTACTCATGATGTTAAGTTACAAGATCCTGATGGTGTTACAAGTTCAGTTTATGGTATTGATCTTAATGGTGCTACTCTTGCTGAGGTTACTCATTTACCACCAACGTTAAGTGCATTATATTATTTTGATACAGGAACTGCTTTTAAACCTTATATTGGTGCAGGTATTAATTATACTATTTTCTTTGATGAGAAATTCACATCAACACCGAGAGCTGCAGGGTTTAGTGAACTCGAACTAGATAATTCTTTTGGCTTGTCAGTTCAAGTGGGTATGGATTACGAACTTGATGAAAATTGGTCGCTGAATATTTCAGCGCGCTATATCGATATTGAAACAGATGCTAAGTTTGATTTGTCTGATCCATTAGATGCAGGATTATCAGGAAGTGGTAGTGCAGCAGTTGATATTAACCCAATGGTATATTCAGTGATGCTTGGTTATAAATTTTAATCATATTAGTAATAGAATATAATTTAAAAGCAGTAATTTATTACTGCTTTTTTGTGTTCTTAAAATAACAATTCGGTTAGGCTACGAATATTATTTTTATAGGGCTAACATTATGGATCAATATCGTGTTTTTGGTAATCCCATTAAACAATCTCGTTCACCTTTCATTCATCAATCATTCGCACAAGCAACTAACCAAGTACTGAATTATGAAACTCAATTTGCTGAACAAGATGGTTTTCATCAAGCTGTAACTGAGTTCATTGCTCTTGGTGGTAAGGGCGCTAATGTGACAGCACCATTCAAAGAACAAGCAATGGCGATGTGTGATGAGTTAACTGAGCATGCAAAATTCTCTGGTGCGGTTAATACGTTAACCTTTAAAAACGGTAAGATTTATGGAGATACTACTGACGGTATTGGTTTAGTGAATGACTTACTAGCTCATAATGTGTGTCTTAAAAATAGTCGAATATTATTACTCGGTGCTGGCGGCGCTTCAAAAGGGGTAGTGTTACCCTTATTGAATCAAATTCCAAAAAGTTTAACTATTGCTAATAGAACAGTTTCTAAAGCTCAAGCGATTGTTGAACAATATACAAATCAACCTCTTTCTGCTTGCTCCTTTGAAGAAGCAAATGAACAAGAGTTTGATGTCATTATTAATGCGACGTCTGCTGGTTTAACTGGGGCAGGGTTGCCGATAGCTGAAAAACTTATTACTGAAAATAGTGTTTGCTACGATATGACTTATGGCAAGGAACTTACCCCTTTTTTGCAAAAAGCAACAGAATTAAAGGCTAAGCAAGTTATTGATGGATTAGGAATGCTTGTAGGCCAAGCTGCGGAAAGTTTTTACATTTGGAGAGGGATAAAGCCAAATGTTGATTCTGTTATTGTGAAATTAAAATCATCTTTTTCATAGGAGTAAATTTTGAACCAAGCAATATTATTTAATGATGACTTCTCTTTTAGTGTAGAAGAGTGTGCATGGTGTTTTACGGGTCAGGCATCAGGGCAAAAAGTGACAATATATTTTCATTCTGCAGAACTTGAAAAATTAAAAGCTATTGATGATTGTACAAAGTACGACTTAGAAGAAGTTGCTGAGCTCTGGTTAGAGAAAAATGAACTAGAGGGAAGTGATATTCATATTAAAATATGATGACTCATTAAACGCTGTTTATAAGTATAGTGAGTCATCAAATCATTGAGCAAACTCTAATTATTTTGATTTAAGTAGTCATTTTTCAACTCGACGTAATTTTCAGCTGATTTTTTTAGAAAATCAGCTTCACTTTCTTTTAATTTTCTTGCCTGCTTTATCGGGTTCCCCATATATAGGTAACCACTAACTAAGGTTTTATTCGGAGGCACTAAACTACCGGCACCAATAAATACATCATCTTGCACAACAGCACCATCCATAATGATAGCTCCCATACCTACTAAAATACGATTGCCTAAAGTACAACCATGCAACATACATTTATGGCCAATAGTTACATCTTCACCAATTATGAGCGGATTTCCATTTGGGTTATGTTCGCTTTTACGAGTTACATGCAGAACGCTACCATCTTGAACATTAGTTCTGGCGCCTATAGTAATTCGGTTTACATCGCCACGCGCAGCCACTAATGGCCAAATACTTACATCAGCGCCTAAGGTTATATCGCCAACAAGTACTGAGCTAGAGTCAATATAATTAGTATGGCCTAGAGTAGGGGATATCCCATTGTATGTTCTTAAATTAGCAGTAGACATAAAATACCTTAAATAAAATTTAGTAAAAGCTATAGGCAAAATAGCATAAAACTATTGGTAACTTAATAAATGAAGTAAAAAATGGTTGAAGAAGATAAATAGCTGCTCTTGTATAGGTTTTATTATTTGATGAAGAGCAGAGGTATTGTTTGTTTAAACGGCAATATCAATAAGCTTTGTATCATTGTTGAGCACTTAAACAAATAATTGAACTTTTTGATAAATAATAGTTGACGGTAGAAATAAAATCTCTACAATGCGCTCCAGTTCCAAGGGGTTCAGGCAAAACGAATC